>JGI24159J19872_10009965_pt1 | contig 12458 bp, 3 predicted proteins | sample Ectturendosymbi4_FD_19872 | JGI IMG/M metagenome (IMG submission 19872)
CATTGGCAACCAAACCAAAACTTTCCACAGATCTGATCTTTCGCAGTCAACAGATTTGAGGTGATAAAAAACACGTTTCAGTTCAGTTGTGACTAGCAGTGCGTTAAGCGTTGTTTCATCCATTTAGAAGTGCTGCTAGGCTGAATTATTCCTCACCAAGTACGACGGTAGCGTTGGAAAATGTTCACTTGCCCACCACATGGCAAGAGTCTGAGCTAATGTTTCGTAATAATGGGTTGTTACATCATAATGTAATAATTGCTGCAGGCCTACTGTCCTAAGCGCAATGCTGGTAAATAAATTTAGTAGGCTACATCCACGTGTTTTGCGATTTTTGAGCTGATTAAGTTCACGTGCTTTGGCTCAACACTCAGTTACCCCCACAAAGAATTTCTCAAGCCGCACTCGCCCCGCAGCAAGTTCAACCCGCACCCGCCCCGCAAATGCGGGTACCCGCAACCCGCGCAGGACTCCACAACATACGCAGCGATTGGTTTTCAAACAGTTTACCGTCGAACGCAGATCTCGCTGGACGCAGTAGTTAATGTCATGGAATTAGACACATATATTTGTGATGTTTTCGCATGCCTGTAACGGTAAAATAAGGTAACTCTTTTGTTGCAGAAGAATATCTTACGTTACCTCCAACGAAAAAACGAGCTTGCACTCAAAACTTGTGGTTAGCTACACTCTTCTTTCTAACGACATCCTGGCACAGATTTTCAAGACCAAAGGTAGGCACTTACAATAAGTTCAGTTCCAGAAGCCCGCGAAAGTTGTCGTCATCTACAACCAAATATGGATTGTTGGTGAGGTTACTGAAAAACACGAAATATCCAACGACTTTTCCATTAAATATCAAGTTTATTTGTCAAGCGGTATTTAACTGATACGCGGTTGATAGAGATGAAAATACTTTCCCAGACTAGGTTCCAGTTCAATACCAAACTCAGTAATAATGCTAGGAACGTTATCTATTTTTAAGGAGGAACTGAAGAAACCGTATCGTACCTTATCACGATTAACTGCTCAACCTTGGTTCATCTTGCTGAAAGTGATCTATAACAAAGTATACTAGTACTCTCTGTCCTGTAGAAGGAAGAAAGCGCTCATTGGTCCAGCAGTGAAAATCATTGCTAGTTGATAATAATCCTTAGCAAGAAGGAAATTTGATATTCACAGGAAAAACAATTCTCCAAAAAGACATAAATACAATACGTGCTGGTACATTATTTCAGAATTTGTTCCCTTTCAATATTGCCTGCACACGTCAACTAAAACCTACCATATATGCTGCGTTGCAACCCTATGCTCAGAACATATGAGCTAAACATGTATAGACTGTAGAATAAATATTAAATGAAAAATCTATACAGTAGATCCCACTTAATAAATAAGCCTTGGCCCCAGCTGATTTTGTATGTAATAAGCGGCAGTTTTATTAGATGGTGCATCTTGACCCACAGCAAAACAATGAACCAGGTTGTCAAAAAGCCATCAGTCATTTAATCATTTAGCAAATCAAGCTTTTCTGTTGTTGTCCTTATCTCGTCTGGGTCTCTTCATTGCACAGGGTACACCAAAACACATATTTCGACTGCAATAACTGAACTTCCAATGCCAAAGATCTAGAGCTAAATGACTGGTTAAATGTCGTAAAACAACACAGAATGGAGACATGTTCGAGAACAGTCCGTTACATCAGAACAAGACTGCTCATTTACAAATACAGTACACATAAAATTGAAAATGGATTTATAAACCAGGGACTTTATAATGTATTTTAAACGGAAAAATTATGTTCCAAGGCAAATAGGACGCCATAGGTGAATGGATTTATTAATAAAACATATATCAATACAATTGACTAGATTTTTTTCTAAAAACTACTGAAGCTTATGTTTCAAACTATTTCTCCTTTGTGCAGTAATCAATACAGTACAAAAATTACTTGCACTTGGAAATATGAAAAGATGCCACTTACACCATCTTGACATTTGGAGCTTCTTCCACCAATTTCCTTTTAATTGTTTTAAGATTACAATTGGACAAATCAACACTGAAAAAAATGAATGCATCCAGTAACTGCTGCTACACCACTGAACACACCATTTATTTGAATGTACACAAATAGCAGAAACCAAGGAATCAACTGAAACATGAGGCTTTCTGAGCAGATTCCAAAACCTGCTCTTGGTCTGTTGTTGAAACTCATGCAGCACAACGAAGTCAACAGGGCCGAAGAGGATGCAGTCACCACGAATGGCAACAAAAATAAAGCAAACTATATAAAAATAACAGCTCAGTAACTCATGCTAGCCACCTCAAACTGCAGTGCAGCAACATTGTTAGTCACCATTTTCCAAGAACACAGTCTCAACATTACTCTGCAGTACAATAAATCCACCCTAAAACAGTGGTTTAGTTTTTAAAATAACATATTTTGAATTTCCAGCCTACATGTGGAAATACCCAAGCCCCAAATTAAAGTGATAAATGTTCGTTAGTGTCTTTGATTAAAAAAACAATCCGAAGTTACATTGGTTGTACAACTGGTATGTATGGAACTGCTCATAGTGTTAAACGTCACTAATCCATAATTTCTCCATTCCCAATGTGCTCGTCTGCATTCTTTTGAAATTTTGCTTTGCTATTTGTGAAAGGAACCTTGAGCAGATTTGATCTAAATTTTCAAGGAAACTGCACTGATCAATTGATCATATTTATATAAGAGCTGAAGGTGTCTACTTAGCAGGCAAAATGCATACTCTGTTTTAACAACACAATGGGATAAATCTTTGAACAAGAGCTCTTTTTGATAGACATGTCAAATAATTATTTACATTAAATGCTCTGTTTACCCAGACTGACTTAGATTCCAGACCTTGACAAACTTGCATAAAAATTATCAAAGCTCAAGCAAGCTGGTATGCCTATTGCCTACCACCAAACTCAACTATACTATGGAACTTATGAATTTTGAAAAAAAATGATTTGGTAAATGCAAACTAGATCAGTTTCTCCCGTTTACATAGTCATCAAAACCTTCTTTGACTAAATATTAAATACATAGGTGTCCTACACCCTGATCATATCCAATCATTTACAGCAGGGGTGCTCAATATGTCGATCATGATATACTACTCGATCGCAAAGGTACTATGGGTAGACTGCATGATATTAACACCTTCAACGCTGGTGGACGACTGGTTCCATTCATGCAAGTCAGAGTAAACAGCAAAGTCATGTAATGACAAAAAATGTACATAGTTAATTGCATTTATTTGTGCATTATGGGCTCATATGGGTATCCAAGGTACATCAACATACATTGCGAAAATAATTCTCAAAAAATTTGCACTAAATATATATATACAGTATATATATATATATATATATGTTTTGCAATTTTGTAGTAGGTAGATCATTTTGACTTGTTCATTGTATAAGTAGCCTGCATGCTGAAAAAGTGTGAGCACCCTGATTTACAGCATCTGTCTCACTTTACTTGTGCATTCATCATCAATGCTGTGCTTTATGTTCAATTTACACATGAAATACTGTATGATTACAAAAAGCCACACAATTACAAACACCTAGTGGCTTACACAATTTTGAACAGTGTTTTAAAAACGAAAGTAAAAGACTACAAGAAAACAACACACCATAACCAATAAACAAGGGTTCAATTTATGCTAAAAATTAAAATAGTTTTTTCATCTTACGCCTTGATATCATCATTGTCATTGAGCATAACGCAGCATCTGTTTCTCAATGACAACCCTCCTGTTATATTGCAGTTTTGGAGAAGTGGTGGTGTGGAATTCAGTGGGGCACAAGTTGCCAGATCACATATGGACTCTTGATCATAATCATGTGATGGTGACACCTGGATGCATAGAATGGTAAAGATTAGAGCTCGACTGATTTATCGACGCACCGATATACATCGGCTGATATGACGATGTTGCTGATGTATCGTATCGGAAAAAATCCGCCGATTTATATCGGCAAGATTTGCTCATAAACGTGTTGCGCTGTTGCTCTGCAAGGAGAGTTCGGAAGCCCAAGTTGCTACTTCGTCAGTGACCCTGACTGATTAACACAAATGCTCTGTCCTGTTCCTAGTACACAGAGCCTTCATGCATACAGACCGTTGTGCAACAGTCCCGACAAAATGCTCTATGACGTAACATTCGCTCGTAGGTTTTAGCACGGTAAGCAGATGATAGTCTGCGAACAAACTAGGATACATGCTGTTGTGTTGGTTGGCTGTTTTATCAAGTCTCTCTAAGCTAGACAGTCTTGTGTTCAGCGTGCATCAAAAAAGTGCCTACATCACAACGAGCAGGACCTAGGTTTGCACAGAAGTCGACGTACGGTTCTTTATCGCAGTGAAGTGATGGTTTTAATGCGTCGTGCATTGTTTTTTTTACTTACGACATCTGAGTGTAGGCACAGATGTCTACACAAGCAGAAATTAATTTTCTTTGTTTACGTGGCTTGAAGAAAAAATGGACTGTAATGTCTTTCAGCTATAGTTTGAAAATGTTTGGCTGAAGGCAAAATAGCTCCAAGAGTGTTTACTTTGCCTTATGAGGCAAAATAGATACTGCTTGAGTAATAAAAAAATATCGGCATCGGATATCGGCAATGAAAAACATCGGTATCGGCCCCGAAAAACCTTATCGGTCGAGCTCTAGTAAAGATTCAATCAAAGCAGAAATTACAAAATCTTCAATGCCAACCGCAAGTGTTGAAAATGATTGAAAATACAATTTTGAATGAAGTCAAATAAATATCCAGAAACAAATATCAATATTATATGAAAGAATTCAATATTGACTGAAAAACAAACTTTTGACTTTGAATGCAACACAATACAACAGTTCAGCAATAGGTCACATACCTCAAAAGCACTAGCAGAAAATGTGCTTGAAGAGAACATAACCAAATGCACCACAACAGAAGACATTAAAAAAGAGACCATTTTTACTGATTGCAAATACAACAAATGCAGCATAAAATGATGTAGTTTAATTAACCAACCCCCAGCTAATACTTGCACAAAGAGGAAAATATCAGAGTTTTTCCTTCTGGAAAAAAAGCAGCAAAGAAATCAACAAATTTATTCCACCATAATAGTATATATATATAAGAAAACCTACATAATATGGACAAAAGTAGCATTGCCTCAAATGACATGAACAAGCATTAAACATTCAAATGAAAAACAAGCTTTACGTAAATAAAAATGGCTAGCAAAAAATCTGCAAAACATGGAAGACATGCTAACACAAAAACTCTTCAAAAATATCAACTCTTCCAAGACAAAGCAAAACATTCACGAATTTCAGAAACATAATTGAAAAGCGCAAGCACTGAATCTTCAACCAATAGTTTTCATTTTGCAATACGAAAAATTGTTTTGAATAATCCTTTTCTAGTCAAATACGAAATGTACTAAGAAGGAACCCACATATTGCCGTATCTATCTGGTGCATCAGTGTGAGGGCTGTCCCATGTCCATGGTAAATCCTGAACATTATATGCCTGCAAGGGCAAACTGTATGGTAAAGGAAATTTATTTGGTGATTTGGAACTTTTGCATAAATGAAAATGTGTGTCTCTGACAACATCACTTACTTCAGTATGAAATTTTCCTTGAGAAGGAAGGAAAAGTACACCTAGTTCATAAGATTTTATGGCAAGTTGTGAACCATTTTTCTCCAAAGCACCCCACGCAGCCTTAGACAGATTGGCACTGGTCAAAAGAAACCAAGCAGCTCTAAAATTAGTTTGAAATGGAGATATGCGCATGTAACTTTTAATATGTGGTGAGGCTTCACTTCGTCCGGTGTGATCAGCCACCCAGCAGTGCAAAAACTGTTGTAACCATGGCTGCTTCAAGGCTGTAGCAGCACTATATGGAAGAGATGCTCCAGCTGGATAGCCCTCTAAGCTGCATCGAACATTGTCTATGGTAGGAAAAATAAGCTTTAGAGCTGCTCTACTGTTTGAAACAGAATATGCTTCCCGTTTCTGACTTGCAGACATGCTCAAAAGCCACTCAGAACACAGCCATTTGTCTTTATTTTGACCAAGCGAGCCAATGCTTGAAAACTGTCCCACAACTGGCCAAGTGGCATCCACACCTTTTACATGCATTGACAAGAGTTTTCGCAATCTCATATGACCCCAACATGAAAGTGCAGCACCTGTATGTCTTCCAGGGACAGAGGCAACCAACACAACATTAGCAGATTTCATGTCACACTGTTTGATAAGATCTATCCATGAGCTAAACACTTTACGCTTATACATTTCAAGATACAAAATAAGATCTTGCTGAAAATCACAACTGGGAGTATGACTTTTAGATGAAGACAGTGGAAAAACTGGACTTATCCACAGCCCTTGTGTTTTTTGCTTCCAATCACTTTCAACTAAATTAGCAGTGCCAATCACAATGCGAAGGCCATGGTGATATTGAAGTAACATCATTTTAGTATGGTGTGTTCCATATGGAGGTAGTTCAGCTCTACACAAATCAATGTTGGGAAAAGCTTTGGCTTCATCTTTTAACTGATCTTTTGCCCTTCCTTGGCAACCATGCACAATTAAGAGAGGACAATTTTGAACACCTTTTGGGTACTGGTCCATTAACCAAGCAATGTCAATGCAATAATTAAACTGTGCAGATCTTTCTATTCTTCCAAATTTTTGTGACAAGATATCGGAGATAGTCACAGATGGAGGACATATCAACTCATGATCACTTACATGTGGAACATAATTAAATTTATCAGATATTCCATTAACCGTGGTAAGTAGAAATCCATGAACAGAAGAAGAGTATGCAGCAGCTGGTTGGTTGTTCTGTGCTCCAGAAATTGCACTACCATGACTTTTACCAAGTACATCACTGGAAAATTGATCCTTCGCTTGCTGCGTATCCAAAGGATGAAAGAACTCTTTGAAATGCTCTGGATTTTTTCTGTAACAATTTTTTCCATATGGACAATGTTTGACAGCTTTTGCTGTGACTTCTTTTTGTTCCATTTTCACATTTTTTTGTATCACTCTATTTTTTAACTGTGTGGGGCTCAAAAACTTTTTTTGTCTTTTAGCTGGTAAAATGCTTTCTTCATCATCTTCAGAGCTAGAAATATTCCAGCCATGGCAGTTCATTTTTATCAAAATCTTAGACTAACATCTAGACATAAACAATTGAAACATGCACAAATATTGAACAATAAACTTATATTGCATAGCACAAACACAAGTGTGGTTTAGCATGTTCTGTGCAAAACTTACCTGGCACACCCCACAGTTGATAAAAGAGCAAATGCTAAAATTTTCACCAACTGGCTGACAAAGTGTTATTCAGCTTGGAAGCTAAACAAGCCGATCAAGCAACACACTTGGAAGACCAACTTGCAAAACAAATGCAGCCCTCAACAACTATACAGCACTAGGCATTAGTGATCCTCAACTTACATTAAATCCACTGCACATACATCCTGGCCAGATTGATTGTTTTTAACAGAGTAATTTGCTCTTTATAAGAAGAATTTTGCCATTTTACATAAATAATTTTCAGGAAATTTTGTTGATAGACATCCCAATAGTTTGAAATTTGTTTGTACGTATAAATTAACTTTGGGTCATTTTCATGATTAATGTTTAAATGGTTCAGCTTGCTTGGATATTTACACAAAATTTTAACTGTGGTATGCCATACAAAAATGCTGAAATATAGGTGTAGCAGCAGGCAAATTTTGGGGGTGCATAGGATTTTTGTCTGAATTTTCCCAAACTTGGGCAGAAAGTTTTTGTGTGACTTTTGTCTACAAATTTTCTCACACAAAGATCATGAAGACCTTTTTTGCTGCAACCTCCAAAAAAAGATCTTCATGTGTTTTTCTGCAAACGTAAGGTACTCTTTTTTGAAGACAAACAATGTTGGGTACCATTTTTACCCAGATTTTCAGAAATTTTGCCAAGATTTTGAGGGATTTTGCCTGGATTTTCAACAAACTTTTGTAGGTCCCACCTCCTACACCACAGTTTAGATACATACTATACATGTCGTCAACTTTGACAAGCTGTATCTCATCACATGTTAGTGACATTACCAAATTTGGTCTGTGACCTTCTCTCACCACCGTCATCAGTCAGTGATGTCATCACCTAGGAAGATGAGGTAAAATTGTATACTAGACCTGCTTATTCTGCATACATAGGCTATATTTATGTTTACTGTTGGGTCATTACATGTCAAGTGATCCAGCAAAATAGGGATTTTTCTCTGACCCTCACCAGATTTCATGAAATTACACAAGGAGAAAGACCTGTCTTCTGAGCTCAGCAATGTTGAAAATTTTTAAATCGAACCTGTATTTGCAAAATTATGAGCACTTTTAATTTTGACACTTTTAAACAAGATTGGGACAAAATGATTTTGGAATTTTGCTGTAGGAATTTCAACTGATTGTCACTCCTTTATCTCAGAATATTTTCATTCAATATTTTGCAATAAAGTGGAAGGTTCCATGCTGAACAAAACAAGAAACAAAGTTTTTCACTGGTGACCAGAGTTGTAAGATGCTTGACAGAATATATGGCAAGTGTTTGTCTAATTTATGGCAAATATTCGGCAAAAACATTTTCAAAATGGCAATGTTGAATTCATAGTATTTTGCAATACATACCTTCGGCATACTTTTAATTTGACAATGAAGAAAAAGTCTTGTTTCAATGGGAATCAAAATGTGTGCTCATTAGGTAAAATGTATCCTGTTTACTTTTTAGATCATAGACCCTGATTCTTGGCTGCAAAATGATTTCGTATGATTCAGTTAACAACTAAAGTAAGATTTTGGAAGTGGCTATGGAACCACCCATGAATCTTCTCTTTTCAAAACTTATTCGACCACACCACCTCGTATGATGCGGTTCAAATCAAGCATTCAGTTTGTCACTCAAGAGTCATCGTCCTAGTAACATGTAGCAGGTAGGTTTCAGGTCTGCTGTGCCAATGGTTTTCGGTCTGCCTCTCACCCTGGCGACTTCCATTAAATCGTAATATAGGGACAGTTGCACGCAGACATGGGATAATGGTAATCGTAAATTGTAATCGATTACACTTTTTTGAGTAATCGTAATCGATTGAACTGACAAAAAATGAAATGTAATCATAATCGATTACATTGTCAATTTAATCGTAATTGACGATTAATTTCACGATTAAACTTGGAAATCTTCACCCAACAGCACTGTGCGCTGAACCACGGTTGTGGTGGCTGAATTTCCTCCTTTATCATCGTTTGTCATGTTATGTTTCAGGTGAGGCTATTGTAAAAGTCTGTGTGGGTAAAATCCAGATAGTCCAGCAGCAAGCACAGCATTTGTAGCGAATTCTCGCTTTGTTCCAACTAGCCTTCCTGTTGGCTGCCAGAAGTAACGCAGCGAGTCTAATGAGGCGCGTAGCAACAAAAAGAAGAGCTTTACATAAAAACGAGTTGACACTTCGGTAACAGAATAGCGAGACATTACGAGGAGAGGTGTTGGTTTTATTCATATATACTGAGAGTGGACTAATTAATGTAAGCGCTGGAGTAGGCTATGCATATAATTAGTGCAGAAATTTATATACAGTAAATTAACTTTTTTTTCGGAGGAAAAAAGTACTTTAATCCAACTCGAAACTACTTTTCCACAACACTACTGGTATATCAACCGTAATCCACCAGATGCTGGTAAAAAAACTCAATGAAACCCGCAAGTTTTAGTTGACCATTGACTTTTGGTCTAATAGACATATGCGCAGCTATGTTGGCATTACTGTTCATTTCATTTCAAATTAAAAGCTACACAATGCATATGCTGGCTAGCAGATGATCGTAACCTGCAGTTAGAAGAAATAGTCAGCAATTTTAAAATTATTAACAAACGAATTTTCAGTGTTGCTGGATGAATGTTCAAGCCTTATAGATATCGTTTGACTGATAAAAGATTTGAAGCGTTGATGTTTGTCAACTGTAACAAAGATTTTAAACTTCGATCATTATTGTTTAATTAATATTTAAAGTGTTTACTGCAGTGGAGTAACTGACGGGAGGGAAGAGGGTCGATTTGACTCCCCTGGCGAGCTAAATGTAAAAACCGAGCCCCCACTTAGCTTATATTTCGGTTTTAGTATTCTTTTAATTGGTTTTCAACAGGTTGTTGTCTTTTTGCATTTTTTGGAGTACTTTCCGTTGACTCGATAGTCATCCACACCCGGATTCACCATATTTTTCAAGTTTCTTTCTGATTGTTGACTAGTAGGTCACCTACCGAGGTCAGTGGGTCTCTTTCAGCTAAGTTTCCCTTCTAGCTCAAAACTCTAGTTACACCAGTGCTCTTCAACTTTTTTGTTATGGTGCACCCTTAAAGATGTTTTGACGAATTCATGCATCTTATTTACTCAAATTCATGCACCTTATTTACTGACACGTCCCCCGTGTCCCCCACCTAATTGCGCCTACGTCTGTAAATACCCTGGCTTCAATAAGCAAGTACCCTCATTCAGTAACTCAGCTACATAATTCAAGTGACAATGGCTCATTATCTGCTGCTTATGAATCACAAATAATCAACTAATAGCTTGAGATGGTCTGATGCTTACACACCAGACTTTGAAACAGGGTTGGGAACCTGCGGCCCGCCTGAATGTTTGATATGGCCCGCATCAGAATTTTTGTTACCCAATTTAGAATAAAATATCACGTCAAAACGAAGCTCCATGATAAGCAGGTACTTAAGATCGTATGTCATAAGCAGACTCTATCCCTCATAGTAAGATAAAGGTAGAGTTTTATAAAATCAATTGTTATTTGTGGCCTGCCAGCGATAATCTACAATTTATGCGGCTTGCACCCGCCAGTGATAATCCACAATTTATGCCCTCTTGACAGTAAATAGGTTCCCAACCCCTTCTTTAGAATGTGCAAAGTCCAGGTTAAATCCTGAAAGTCATTGGTTGGTTAATGGTTCATTTTTGCCAACAGAAAGTTTTTGTAAAAAGTATCTGTTTAATGTGCCAAGTTGGTGATGTACCCTTGTGAAACCTTTCGTAGTGATGCACCCCATGCATGTTTTGGTACACCCTAGGGTGCACCGTGCACACCCGTTGAAGAATGCTGAGTTACACTACTGGCTTGTTGACTGCATGAATATCTTATGAAACAATTAATATGATTTTTTTCCGGCGTGTGATCCTTACAGATTAGTAACTTCGTTTATTGCATTCATTCATATCGTATGTTGTCTAAAAATATACTTAACTTCAAACCATGCAAATGGGGTTTGTTTTTATTCAGAAGATGTTTCAAGACAAATGTAATCGCGTTTGCAATCGTGATCACTTTCAATGTAATCGTAATCAATTACATTGTGATTTTGATTATTCGTAATCGATTACATTTGTGCTGTAATCGCTCCATGTCTGGTTGCACGTTTCCATCCCTGGGATCAGTTTTTCTTTACTTTTACAAAACTTTACAAACTTCCAGTTTAGGGGTTAGCGTTACTTAGGTTAGCATTAAGTTGGCATTGTTAGCATTAGGGCTACAGTTAGAGTTAAGGTTACTTAAAGGGTGAGGTTTACCTTTTACACTTACTTATGTTTCAAGCAAGCCTCCTGCATTCTCATCATGCGTTACTATCACGTTACAGGAGGTGGTCGAATAAGGTTTCAAATTTTAAGATCCACGGGCAGTTCTGTAACAGTTTCAGTAGCCACTGCCTAAATTGAATGAATTGTCATGATTCATTGTTGATCATCATGTTGGTTAATTTGAATCACCGAATCGGTGTGCGCATAAACTTTGCTCAATCGCGAATACCAGCACTGGGTCTGTAGCCTGCAATCAGAATATGGCTGCCACCAGCCGGGCATGTAGCCAGGGGGCAACAGGGGCAATTTCCCCGCAAAATTATTCCAAAGTTTTCAGGCCAATAAAATATTTGAAGTATGAGGCAAAGAAATATTCCAGTGAAAATCAACGAAGCTTCCTCAAGAAAGCTATCCTACTTCAGCTTTTAATCGAATACAAACTTTTATCAGATCTTTTATAATCAATGACAGCAACACCAGAGTGCAGATTATGTCAGTTATCGACGAGATATTGTACGTGATAACAAGATATTGGGCGTGAAAAACTGTGGCATTAAAACTTACTTTCACCCGTAAGTGCTTTACAATTGAAACGTAACGGCGTGTGAAATCTGCTTTCCCAAAAGCTCTTTACGACTAAAAGCCTTTAAAGCAACGCAAGCTGCAAACGTAACAACGTATGGTTACGTGCTTTCATGCAGTCAGATTGTTTGTACTCGGCACTATTCTTTGAACACTATAATCGCATTTTACTCTGTGAATGAGTGATCGAACTTTGCAGTGTCCGTTTGATCGA
>JGI24159J19872_10009966_pt1 | contig 12457 bp, 9 predicted proteins | sample Ectturendosymbi4_FD_19872 | JGI IMG/M metagenome (IMG submission 19872)
TTTGTGAAACTTCGTGCCATTTCAGAAATTTTTGCACCCCAACTGCGTGCTTGGTTATCTTTAACCTGCTGAAATGTATCCAAAGCAGTGGGTTTCGGAAGAAAGTATTTGGAAAAGAGAATCAGATCCTTAGTACTTCACTGCAAACTGTAGCAGTTTCCCCACGTTCGATTAAGATCCACAAGAACTTATTTGATTCAGATATAAATTGTGATGAAACGCGTTGCCGGGTTTTGTTCACTGGTTTACTGGGGGGAAGTGAAACAAAAAACGCGAGGAGATAGACGCATGTAAATAAAGGAAAGCTTTATCAACGATTTTCAGCTGGGAGAACCGACGCAATAGTTCCCCGATCCCCCTGGCGAAAAACGTGAAGTAATACCGGTATCCATACCTGTGGGCCACTGAACATTTCCTGCATCGCATTGAAATTGACGTTCAGAACATCCCTCTTCGTCTGCGCCATCGTCACACTCTTGCACACCGTTGCAGATGGACCGTCCAAGGACAAAATTAAACATTCCCGAACACCTTCGGGCAAGAACGTGCATTGGCCTGGAGATCCCAAGAAAACCGGCAGGAAGAAAATGCTGAAAAATATTTTTAAAATTGCCAGCATATTGCACAATGATAACTCCAAGTGTTAACGACACACTCATGTCTCCGGCGTCTATCCTTGTACATCCAAAACGCGAAATCATTGGTGGACAGTATCAATGCAAGGATTAAAAACTGCCGATAACAACAAGCGGTGTGAAAAGTGGAGATGAAGAAAATGTGAAAATTGCAGTATGCTCATTTTGGTAAAAGACACAAGCAATTTCAAGTAAGGTCTGTTGACTGTTAGGCTAAATTATAGAAAAAAAAACATTACTTCTCCAACGAAAACGGCAAGATTTAACTTAATACGCCAGAAAAATCACAAAATTCAACACACTTATTCCGCACCAAAATCAATCACTGGCTTATGCTGAACGGATTTTTTTGTGTAAAACGAAATTTTAGGATGAAGTTGCCCTCAGAGGAAAAACCTGTTTCAGTTTTGATTTCATCGTGTCTGACCTTAAACATTTATGCAATTGTAAAATATTTTTTTGTTTTTTCAATTTCTGTTGAGGGTAACTCCACCTTTGCCGACATTTTGTGTTACTTTAACCAGTGTCATGAACTTTCAAATGTGTGCATCTGTTACGACAAGATATTTAGTTGAATCGTCGGAGAGTTGACGATCACACCAACATAAACCATACAAGCAATGATTTGGCCGTCGAGTTGTATCTCTGTCCCATAGGAAAGTATTGTTGCCACGCAAATTCGATACAGAGAGTACCAACTTAGTGAGCACAATGCAACCTCATTCGTTTCGATGAACTATGCTCGTTTTACATTGCTGTGATGTATCAGTTCCAGTGAGCGTACGTATTTGATTGTAAGGTTAGTTCAGTCTTTTCCTTCGTGTGTCCCCGCCCACGCGCGTTTTGTGATTAAAAAAACGATTTAGTCCTCGGGATATTGTTCTTTTCATCTCTTTGCATCGCCGTCTTCAGAATGCGAAAAAATCGTTTGAGTTTTAAGTGGTGCAAAGATGTAATGATTTCTGTAGTTGCTTCTAAAATGTTCCCATGGCAATCTTTCTGTGCATATTGCTGATAACATGGCATCAACAAAGATCTTGTCCTTGCAGGGGCGGATCTATCCAGTAAGGTTATGGGGGCGGCGATTTCAGTAATAATTCTTAGTCAAGTCTCACAACGGCTTCGCTACTGTAAGAGACATGACGTACACTTTACAACACTGCTGTAGCAAAAAAATGGACGGCCAAATGGCTTTATGTCGCAAATGCTGTTTTCCGAATTACAAAAATCATGGTTAATAAAGTTACTTTCGTGGGTTTTAGGAGGCGATCACCCCTATCGCCCCCCTGGATCCACTCCTGTGCCCTTGGTATTAGGTTAGTCTTTACTGAGACACTGAGTGGAGTCACATATAATTTTCCGTTTGAAAATGTAAAATTCCACCAATGCAATCGGTATAACTGCTTCCATACATATAGTTCACTGTTAAGTATGACACCATTTTATTGGGAATCGCTTCGAAAATCTCAAGCACCACTGATACTTAACCAAGGCCAGTTTTGCTTTCCAGTCGTGTTCTATTTACGATTATCTACGATTGAAGAGAGTGATTATTCTAGAATGGCAGTTCTTTTTTTCATAGGTATCTGTTCAAGTTATGTATGACAGTGTTTCCTGTTGCCAGATTTTTAAGTTTTATCGCCAACGGATTGGAAGCACGCACACAATTTTTCTACCATACCTTCGCAAAACCTATCAGTAACAAGAGATTTGCTTTGAAAACTATTTTTCTTCAATCAAACATCCTTTTCCTGCAAATTGCCAATGAAAGATTTTCGGTCAATTGAAGCAGTCTAAAGGAAGTATGCAATTGACTTTTTGTTTTATACAAGGCTTACATACTTGTGGAAGTGAGTGCCGACGCTACCATTAGGCGAACTAAGGGGATTCCTAGGGCGCTGGGCAAAGGGGGCGCCAAAACACGCAATTGTGTGTTTCAGAAAGTGACGAAGTTACACCAAAGAAAAGGAAATGAACATGATGAAAGTGAATGAAGCGCACGTTTATGCAGTTTACGAGCAGATAAAGGTACTACACTATTTCAGGTTTGCTGCAGAAGGGTAAATATATTTTCAATTAATTTCAATTTCACATATACTAGGCATGCTCTGTCGAAATTTGGTATAAATTATAATTAATGTAATAAAACTTTTCTAACGTACAAAACGTCCTTCGCATTTCCGTAATGTATGTGATGAGTAGAGTAAGGATCTTTGTATAGGAGGGGTGGTTGCTGGATAGGATCTTGCCCAGGGTGCTCACATGTCTATCAATGGTCTCCTGTCAGAAACAGCAAAGCATGCCGTACTTTATCAAACTCACTGTAAAATTTTAAGGGTACCACCTGTTCTTTTCATTTCTTGATTTTTCATGGCTGCGGCGCTTTTACCCGAGTAGGTTTATGTCGAAGCTTTCACTGCATCATGTTTCAGTCATCAAGTGTAGTCAGATTAGGAAACGCAGCCGAAACGCCAACATTATTGGCGCTAGTAGCCTAGTTAACCAGTACGATTTAGATCATAGGACGATCACCTTAATTTATGTAAAAAAGAAATACCAGCTGGTACACAACATAACCAACCATTGGTGACCTTCGCGAATGTCCGAGCTTTGTTGTACATGCAGAACGTCGTCGATTGTTACGACACCAGACTGTAAAAACGTTTCTGATGCCCATGCTAGAATTTTTATGTGAATGCTGGGACGTCTGTTACTTATACAGAAAAGATTTTGATGAATTTTGGTGTTCAAATAAATTCGACATACACAGAATAAATTAATTTGATGTAGCAAAAATCGTCCTTAACAGGGTCTGTTGGATGGAGGGGTACTGGAATAGACCTTGCCTAGGACGCACCGGCAAATTTTAGATGTACAAAGAGCAAAGAGAATGTGTTTGTTTACGTTTAAACAGATCGTGCCACGGTTGATTGAGCAGGATGACGTCATAAGCTATGAGGGGGCGCTGACAATAGATCTTGCCTAGGGCGCTGGAATGGTTTGCGCCGGCCCTGGCGGAAGTAATACACCAAATACAAAAACAAGGCCTTACCGAAACTAACGGTATTCTAGTGCATACTGCTGGCTTTTCACGACAGTCAGCCCGAGAGCTGCACTCGTCCTCCATGTTCCTACACTCAGTTATTCCATTGCACCTGGAAAAAATCATATATTCAAACGCATGGCGCCAAAATAAAGTGTGCAACAAGAGAACACTTAGTCAAACTCACGACAGCACTCGCCCAAACTCGTCGGCAGTGGAGGAGCGTTAGTACCCCTCAAACTGACGTTTTCACTCTTTCGCTGAATGCAGTTGCCCCCCAACCCGTTTTTGCTAGGCCTCCCGTCATGGACGCCCGCGGATGGAGGCAAGCACGACATTTGCCCACCCTTAGATATTGGGATTAAAAAACAAAAAATTTTTAGAAAACCTAAAGTCAGCAGCTTAATTCCGATTGATTTAATTCTTACAAAGACAGTTTATCTGCCGGCACGACACTCACACTGCATAAGAGCCAGGCTCACTGTTCTGGTGTCATGCAGTGATCAGCTTGCAGTTCACCCACGTCCGCTCCTTTGCGGGGACAGGTTGCGAAACTTGCGAGCGGATTGTTTTACTGTTGTTCTTTAAGGTTCAGTTAATTATGGTAGTAGACGTTTTGTTGCATGCGACTGTTGAACAAGATACCTTGGCAGGTAATGCAGAGAGAGAGTGACTGTTGATGGCGGTAAGCCACGAAGTATTATGCTGTGTGAAAACTGAAAAGAAGCATGAGTGAATCTGTAGCAATGCCTACACGAATTTAAAACTCCCCTGTTAGTGTGAGTGTGACCAATGTGCCTGACTGAATAGCTTAATCAAACTAGGCTTATGCAGGCTTCTGTTTACACTGTATAAAACAGTGGTTCTCAGACTTTTTTAAAAAAATTACGCAACGGTCCCCTAGCAATTTTTTAAATGGCTCACGGTCCCCTTAAAAAATCAAATATCTTTTATCCTTCACTCCCGAATTTTTTGAACTCTGACTCCAATTTCTGAAAAACGTTTGAGAACTCACCTCTTTATCTGCATTCTATGTAATAGGGGTGGCCAAACTGCGGCTCTTCGAACCTTCGCATGCGGCTCTTTGAGCTTTCCAAAAAATTATACATTTGTTTTTCATTTGTTATATCTATTGAAAAGTGTAGAAATATTGTAAAGTGATACTGTGGTAGCTAGCGTGCGGTACAGTATTACTGTTGCAAATCGTTCCAAAAAAAAATATGATGTCACAGAAGCGTAGATTGCAAATGAATTCGTGTTTTTAGATTTTAATGTTGCGGCTCTTTGTAAATCGGGTTTTACGATATGCGGCTCATACATAGAGCAGGTTTGGCCACCCCTGCTATATAATGCCCACTTTTGCAAGCGCGACTGTTTGGTTCCGCAATAGAATTAGGCTACCATAGCTCCAAATTGTGTTTGGTAAGTTTGGTTTGGAAAAATAAGTTGCTCGAAAATTTTATTTTACACAAATTTTTTTTTCTTAATCATTACGTCTTAATACGTCTTAATCATTAAGGTTTAGTTTTGACTTCTGAGCAGGTACTGAGTGCGAAGCTATATTTGTTGTGGCGAGTTTTCACAATTCGTCTGCTCAGTGTTTTGAGCCCGCGTGGTGTTCTAATTTTAGTAAGTTATCCGTAGTCGTGTCAACATACAGGTCTACTTGTCTGGTTTGTGTATGATGAGAGTTCACCGTGAAAAATTAGGAATCACAAACATGGTTTTATTGATCGCTTTGGACGAGATCCTAGACCAGATGTTTCCAAACTATCCCTGGCCATGTACCCCTTCAGCATTTCGAGAGATGAGCATTTACCCCTAAAATGTCTTATGACAAAGATGCTGAGGAAGATAACAAATACGTATTTAGCAATAAGCATATAACGATTTTGAGAATAATAGTCACTCATATATGTACGCACATTTGGAAATGAATGCTATGTAAACACAATTTTCCCCTTCTGTTGCTAACCTTAAATGTACCCCTTCAGATAGCCAAATGTAACATGTACCCCAGAAATAGTGCAGTGTTTAGCAAACTAACAGTCATCAAATGAATCGTAAATTTAAAGTTGTTGCAGCTGCGTGCAGTGTACAGTACACCATCTTGAACGTGGATACTGTGTGTGATGTAATAATCGCCCATAGTTGTGGAACGTTGCCCGCATTTGCGGCCAATATACTTCTACATGTTTTGAACTGTGTGATGCAGTTGTGAATAGTGAATACGTTTATGTCTGAATGCTGTCGTGTACTTTTCCTTCAGAGACAGTGACCTTGAGATTAGAATACAGAGAAAGTTGTGAAGTGACACTACAACTTCATATTTTGTTTTGCAAAGTCAATTTAACTAAATTGTCTGCAATACACCGCTGGAAGTTGAGCCATCGGTGTTGATTTAAGCATTTCGGCTGAAGATGATAACTTCGTTTTCTGGCCATCCCAGCGGGTACCAGTCCCGTCGCCACGGGGAGGCATTGGTGGGCATAGCACCCCCAGACAAAGCTCCAAGCCCCCCAAATTGAAGTATGAAACAATATAAGTTAGTGGAATTTTTGTCAAATTTGAATGTCAAGCTCCCCCCCCGCACAAACGTTAAGCCCCTCTATTGACGACTTTCTGGCGACGGTTCTGGCGGGTACCGCGGTTTTCGTCGGCGCGGCAAACTTTACACCTTGAAGAAGTATGCGATAAAGTGATACAAATCTACAAATTAAAACAGGTTCAAGCCAGTGGTTCCTACAGTATGGGTTGCGATCCAAACAAGGCTTGCAATTTTGCAGAGTCAGAAAATAGGTCGCGCCGAGGCGATCAAAACCTAAACTTGAGTTGTATTTTTTCAAACTTGTCTGCTTGTATGTGTCTGTTGTAGTGACAGCGTAGCGTAGCTACTTGAGAATACAGTGGAATGCTGACATTGAAAACGAACTTAGCAACCTACTGCCAAAAATCATCCANACAGTCAACATTTTTGTCATGTTAACATAGGCTGTTTTAGGCTTGAATCGTAAGACGTTCACCAAAGTCAGATTTCAGTCACTCTCGAAAAAGTTTTAGAACCGCTGGTTGAAGCAACATGCAATTATTTTCAGGAGTCTTCTGACAACTATCCACATCTGGATTCACTGTCATTTCTCAACTTTTTCTGAGTATTGCGAACGCTCTAGATGCCAGTTTGGCACCAACGTTATCAATCAAAAATTTTGGTGTTTGTGTATCCCATCTCTTTACCTAGTGATCTTTGTAATGTCTATTATGCAGTACCGATTGCAGTTTTGACAACGAAATGCAAATATCTGCAAGACAAGTACACCAAGGAGGAGCAAATATGAACTCTGGTGCTCAAAAACGTAAAGAAAAGCACATAGGGTTGCCAACCGTCCCAGAATGGCCGGGACAGTCCCGGAATTTACGTCGGATGTCCCGTGTCCCGGGCTGGGTCACTTTTGCTCCAGAAGTTACTGGCAGCTCTTTGCCTTAGCGAGAGTTCATTGATTACTATATTTCCGTAAATTAAGATTGATATATCTTCGAAAATTAAATAGTCCTTAATCTGAGAGCTGTGAGTACAATTGTAAACTGTTTGTTGCGACATTTGTAATTTTTACGCTGCAGAGCATTCACCATTTCACAAGTTTCTTCTATTATGATAAAATTAATTTGGGCCCTAGAGGTTATTAGGCCAACGTTGCACAATCATCTTCTACGACGCACAGCACGCGCTGTTGCTTTTGATGTCTATCGTGTTTCGTAAGCTTCTGTCGCATCAATCTTGGAATTCTTGGTATTAAGGTGTCCCGGAATGGCGAAACAGAACGTTGGTAACCCTAGAAGCACAGCAGCAACTTCAAAGTACTGTTGCGAAGTCCAGAAAGCTGACAAAATTTTTTGCTGCTTCCATCACCCCTACTAACAACAATTTAGCTGAAACAGGTCAGTCTGTAATGCTTTACTAGTAAGTATCCAACTTTAAAGACAAGGTTTTCTTGCTTTTGCTGCTGCAAATTTCTTGATTATGTCCTCAAAAAACTCATATAATTTGAAAGGCCACATGTATTAACCTAGGAAATATCTAACACCATAGACGCTCCGTGAGAAGTTCTAGGTAAGCAATTTTGTGACCTGAGTTTCGACAAGTATGCCCACGGATATGTTCTGTTTATACATCAACTCAAATAAAAAACATATAGCAGTAACTAAAAAGTTCACATTTATGACTACGAGGCTATACTTAACGCTGTTGCACAGTTTCAATTAATATCTTGAAAAAGTAGTCAGTATTTAGTTGCATTTTCTTGTGATTACTCTTTCACCCCCGCCATGTTGAGGATATGCGCAAGCCAAATACTTAATTAAATTGATTTTATAATTTATGCCAACCGTCTAATCGTGCTTTGAATTAACTTGCAAACAAACGGCTGTCCGCCTCAAGCAAAAAATATTTCGCAAAAAAATTTGATACCTTGATGAAAACAATTTACATGCTTTTGTGCACCACTGAGCATCCCCATCCGACGATTTTAGCCATTTACTTCAGACCTGCTTCATTTTCTTCCCACTACCGGATTACTATTTGATGATAAGTGAAAGTAATTATAGCTGGTGCGCTGTTTCAGTGTTTGGCAACACCCTGTGTTCATGGATGTCCGCAAGGGGGAAATGGGCATTTGCCACCACCTGGAAATTGGGACTACGAACCAAAAATTTCTAGAAAACCTGAAATCAGCTTAATTGACTTAATTCTTGCAATGACATTATTATTTGCCGATATGACACTCACATTGCACAAGAGCCGGGTTCACTGTTCTTGTATTACGCAGTGATGAGCTTGCAGTTCACTAAATCCGATTCATTGCCTGCAGAGGACGGTTGCGAAACTTGGGTGCGGATAGTTTTAAAATTGGCTTTTACTGCGTAATAAAAACATGGCAACAAAAGTTCATTTCAAGGCAATAGGCGTTTCGCCGCGTAAGACGGCTGAGCGCAGACATCCGTGGTGATGCAGCGAGACAATGACTGCTGATAGCAGTAAGCCACGCAGTTTTATACGGTGTGAAAAGAAACACTGCTGCCATCGAGGCACATGTTTTGGGACTGTTGCCGTAACATTGGTGATTTTCTTTGTGGTGTAGAAAGGATAAAGCGTTAAGTGAACGTCCATTCACATTGTATCGTGAGCACCCTGAAATGGACAAGCAAAATGTTGACTTTGCCTACCCGTGCAAAAATTTCTGCCGACGCCCATGCCTGTGTTGTTTGTGTTTATAATCTAGTATCTGCTTTGTACTTCGCTACAAAACACATTTTTGTAATATTTGAGTACTTTTTGTTGCAACCTCTCGGTTAGCGTGTCGTTGAATTTTGCGATTCACCACCAACGGGGTATGTTTGAAGACTTACATCCACATGTATGTGGCCCGAACAAGCGAAGACTTAGCCCATTATGTAACGTATGTGAGTTTTTTGGGAACTAATTGTTGCATACACAAAAGGTGGAAAAGGGGCCCCCTTCAGCAAAGTTTTCCCCCCTGGCTCAAACCTCTAGTTACCCCACTGATGGCAATGCTTCCTTGAAAGAAGTATTCAGCTTCGAAAATATGCAGATAGCCTATTGTGTAAATTATCGTAATGTACCCGGCAATAGTTGTCAACGAAGCGCAGTTTTTGTGATTGTTGCCATAACACGGGGCATTTTCGTTGTGATGTAGAAAAGGTAAAGCGTTTTGTTAACGTATATTGCATTGCATCATCAGCAACCTGAAAACGATAAGCAAAACGTCGAAGTTGCCCCCCTGCAAAATTTTCTGCGGACGCCTATGCCTCCCATCAATCAAAGCATGCGACTCACCTCACTCTTAGTTTAAAACAAAGTATTTCGGCACGTGCTTTTGCAGTATATGGGCCATTGTTCAAAAAGGAGTGGACGTTTTTTGACCCATTTCACTACTTTTTGCAACAAAAGTGCATTGCCTGAATTTACTAAAATTTCACCATCTCGCTTTACGCGGAATGTAAGCTTTGAAAAACGATTCCAGGGTTGTCTTGATTAACATTTCATATTCCTCAGGAGAAGTGTCATCACAATCGAAGTCCAGTGCTTGTGTGGTGCCAGCATCTACATCCGGGAGACTGCACCACTTCTCATCAATTCCTGACCGAGGACAGTCGATGATGTGATCACAAACCTGGGTACGTTTTATGCATTTCTCATCAGCAGCGCACCAGATTTCACCGCGCTCGCAATGTTTGCACGCTTCTTCGCCGGGATCGTAACAAACGCTGCTACACAACCGTTGAGTTCGGGTTGCTGCAAGGGTTGCTTCTCCGCACAGGCATTCGTCAGTTAAATCTGGACAGTCAACAATCCCATCGCAAATCTGTCTATGGGCAATTATTGTTTGTTTATCTAAGCAAGTTGTGCACATAAACGTTCCGTTCTTGTAGCAACGATCCGATTGGTCATCGCAGTTGGAATATTCGTCCATCAGATTAAATCTTGGAATTGAGCAATATTTCTCTTTGTTGTCCAATCCGTCGTGTTTCTTCGAACATTTGAAACCAAGAAGCGATTTTTGGTCATCGGTGCTGTTGATGCAATCGATGTATGGGTCGCACGAATACGACCAATGAATGCATTTGTCGGGTTCGGATGGACACCGGAACATTCTCGGCTCCGAACAACTTTCTACCTCATCACTGCAATCGCCGCAGTGGTCCATCCCGTCGCATAGCAACTCTAACGGAATGCAGCGTTTGGCGTTGTGGCATCTGAACTCCCCACCAGCGCAAGTTTCGTTACCCAGCATTGCAATTTCATCGCTCCCATCTAAACAGTTGTATAGAGTGTCTCCTTTCCAAGAACGTGGAATGCACCGACCGTTGTCACGGCATCTGAATTCAATATTTGGAATGCAGGTCAAAGACGTCGTTTCGTCTGAGCGATCTGCACAGTCAGGGAAGCCATCCAAGACTCGGTATCTTGGAATGCACCTCCCGCCGCTGCTGCATTGAAACTCGGTTTGGTTAAAACAGGGACCTATATCAGTCTGTTCGTCTTCTCCCAACTGGCAGTCTCGCTCGCCATCATTAACCCACTCACGTGGAATGCATCTCACGCCTTTGGTAGATTTGCATTGAAACTCGGAATCAAAGCAGACAGACAAAGAAACTTCTTCGTCGCTGGAATGTTTGATCGCAGCTGCGTTGCAATCCACTTTTCCGTCCATCACTTTATATCTCGGCAAGCAGCGTAGACTGTGTTTGCATTGAAACTCTGCAATATAAGTTATTTTGGTGATAAGCCAATAGAAGTGTTTCCACGAACTTCGCGAGGTTAAAAAGTAAGTTGTTTTTTGTCAAACAGAAGCTAAATTATTCCTAAGTGCAATTTATCAAGTCAATAGTCTCGTTTTTCGTAGTTTAACTGTTAAAAATTGTATGTCTATTCACAAAAATTTGTATCTCCACTTTTCAGGCTAGGCGGTTCCACACTACTTCTGAAATCACTGGCACTATTTTGGGAGCTGAAGCAAGCGTTATTGATTAATATATAAAGATAATTAAAGAATCCAGTGTAATTAGTATAACTTTTTTACACGAAATAACATACATTTCTTTTGTCGTATTTTTTCGGAATATTCGAAATTTGTAGATAATATCAATTAGACATTGAGCATTGTAAGAAAAAGCTACACTTTTCCATGTTTCGTAGTAGGATAACTGAGTTCATAAAAAACATTTCTGATTCCTTCTAAACTCGATTCCTGTGTTTGGATACGAATGTAAAGTCGTCAAATACCCATAGATAAATTTATACAAACGAACAAAGTGGAGAGCACAGTTGTGGCAGTGGACAAGTCACTTTTTGCTCGTCACTGTAGCAGTGTCGTAGTCTACCACAACAGCACAATTTTGGGTTTCGTAGACTGCTGCGGTGATTGGTTATCCTCAAAACGATGCTCAAGTCTCACGTGCACAAACGGGTGTAAAATAGTGGTTTCCACTTTTCATGTTCCCACGTTCCCGGAATGGCCCTACCAAGAACAGTGTGGGTTCGCCTTAACCGCCTCCGTTCCACTGTCGGACGTTTCCACTCTTGCTTACACAAATGGTGTATGCACCCTCTGCGGCCTGTGAGTGGGGCGCAGAAGAACAAACCGTTGACCATGTTGTCCTTCACTGTCCGATCCATCAACCTCCTGATGGACTGCATGGCCTGACGGTTCTGGATGATGAGACAATCGAATGGCTGCTCACACCTACCCCAAGATCTAGTGCGACCTAGCAGTGGAGTGATAGAGATGACTCAAACGATGAAGAAAGGGCGTGCAGAGGTCTGGTGGCTTGGTTGTATGCTCCCCTACCAAATTCTAGTATTGAGGAATGTGACAAATACAAGCATCTGAAATACGTAAAAACTAGTGTTGAGAAAACAAGTTTCGAAAAATAAAATTGAAAATATGTCAGAGTATTTTCTCGTTTCAATGTGTTGGTCTTTAATAATTTGTTTTACTCTGTGACCTTGAGACACTCGTATATTTAAATGCAAAATTCTTCTGGTAATGGGTATCAGTGGCGTACGCAGAAAATTTTCATGGGGGGGTTGGTTCAAGGTCATATGGTGGTTATTTGTTTTTGGTGTGCACTGTTTGTGACGTCACAATTTGACTCATTTCCATGTTTCCAAACCAACGTTTTGACGAAGTTTGTTGACATAGTATGCATATTTTTCTACATCCACTCTCCTTATTATATATGTCGTTGCACTGAATATGAA
>JGI24159J19872_10009967_pt1 | contig 12457 bp, 9 predicted proteins | sample Ectturendosymbi4_FD_19872 | JGI IMG/M metagenome (IMG submission 19872)
TTCGCCAAGAGCACCTTCCCAACTGGTTCGTCATCACTTTCCCGCTAAATTAGACGAGCTGCACATATGCGTTGAACCGCGTTCACTAGTTGTGGAACGGTTATGCCGCAAAATAGACCAATATTTATCATTAAATGACTGATTCTAAGTTGTCATGTTACGGAGTCTCTCAGATCCAAACCGCTTGAAAAACGTCGATTTGCTGGTGGTAAACCATTTTCATCAACACTTTCATCTTTTTAGATTAATTTGCTTTTGAAACATTGCTCAGTCATTTACAACTTTGAAGCACCGTTTCAAGTTGGAAAATCCCTTGCAAGTTTCAGGGATGGGGTTTTTACCTAAAATTAGCAAAAGTGAAAACCAGCTTCCAGCAGTTTACTGACTTAATTTAGTTTTGTTTGCTATTGTGCTCAAATATCATTCTAATAGCTGCTTGAACGCTACGTTTGTAGGACATCTACTCGTACCACTGAATGGAGTGTTTCTTTGTGGGTGACTACTGTATTTTGAAAACCTCACTGTTTTTAGCACCGTTCAGAGGAAAGCCTAATGAACCTTTCAGTGTTAGAGAATAATATTAGCTGCAGCTTGGCTTGACTAACCAGACATCAGTTTGTTACAAAGGCGAACCTCAGCACTGCCTTGAAAACTGGGTTTTGTTCAATCATACTAACAATTGCACTGGGTCTAAAGTTAATTCCGAGATTGAAAGAGGGCGCTCATAACGCCATCATCTCGTATCGTACACAATGACAGATGTCAAGAGATAACCTTGATGATATACGATATCATATCATATGTGACTGTGATTCACGCTGAAGGACAATAAAACTAGATTAGTTGTGAGATTATAGTTACAATAGAAATGTTATTACATTATCATATTTGTGTAAACAGTGCTATTTTCCGCCTCTTTAAAACCAGCCAGGTAATCCTGCTTGAACTCTTTTCCTTGGCTAATTGATAAGCTTGCAATAGAGCATTCTGATCTTGGTTTATATAAATCAAAATTAAACCACGTTCACGCGTATGTGTACTACTATTTTTGCGAATTCATGCTTACCACACATGGTACGATCGACTTTCAAAATATTGATGCTGTGAATTTTTGTGCGTTTCTGCTAAACTGTCTAATAAGATTTAAAAACGCGGATATCTTCTAATATTTCAAATAAACTAGCATTCAACAGAACAATTTCTGCTTTGACTATGCTTGCAGGACATACATTCGAACGTTCTGGGCAGCAGAATAAAGAGCAAATTGTAATTGAAACGCACCTTTCCGAGTTGACGTAGTTGGTAACAGGGGCGTTAAGAGATTAGATGGCGCCCCGGGAAAGAAGCAAGTTTGGGGCTCCATGTTCAAACCTGAGGTCTTTCGGAAGCAAATGCGCTGTTTTGAAGAAAGTACTTGTGACATTTTTGGACTTTTCAACGCCCAGTCAGTGATTCGGCGTCCGAGGAATTGTGCCCTCTTGTCCCCGTCGTTACGCCCCTGGATGGTAATGACTGACGGAATATTCGCACTAGGTTTCTTGGGAAAGGTTTTACGATCGTGGTGGACATTGTATCCCTTCTGTTTGTTGGACCAAGGAGCAATGTAAATCATTTGTCTTCTGTGAGTAATCACATGTTGAGTTCACTTGGAAAACATGGCAATTATTTTTATCTGACGGAGAATAGCTGCAAAGAAGAAAAGTTTCTTCATTTCCCTTGGGGCAAAATGCTTTTCCAAAACGTAAATTTCGTCGTCTTATGCCAGTCGGCAGCGCATGGTATTCCAATAAGCTGCTACATGTCGCACACAGCAGCAAAATCTAGCAAACACTGTGGTGTAGTGCAGGGCTTCTCAAACTTTCTTGTTCTGCGACCCATTTTTAAAAAGATTTTTCTATGCAACCCCCTTCATGGATGACCTAGATGTTAATGAGACGTGTGAACGCCCCATTACAAATCTCAAGAGGCAATTTTGTCAATGGCGAAATCATACAAATGCACACATTGCGCGAAAGAAACTATAATGAAACAGCCACGTAATGGAAACAGTGAGGCAAAAAAACTAACAAAAAAATTAAATTTATATAAGTTATCAATCACAATTAATGGGATGGATGCACATGCTGATTTTTGCACAGATCTTCCATCCGTAAATTCATACAAGAAAATGGAGCACAAAAGACATACTCAATATTTTTCAAAAAGGACTGGTTTTAGGACTTGTTTATCAATTTTTCATCCTGGGCTTATGATGGCAGGTGTACGAGTATTGCTGCAGGCCCNCAACCAAGGCATAGGCAACCGGACAATTGCGCACCCCCGGAATTTTCAACCCATGTTTNAATTGTTATGTACAGCAACANGTTGTTATAATCTTATTTGCCCCCCTCTCGAAAATAGCACAACAACAAGCTACAATCATTTTNCACCCCCCACGAAAATATCAGCTACTTGCAGCCTTGTGTTTCCGCCTGAAGTTTCAAGTACGTATGTTTTGCAGATCCAACTTGTCCTGAATTTACTTCCAAAGTACTTCTGAAANTGTGTATGGAGCTTTTAAACTTTAGTCTAAAACTAATCAGTGTACTCTCAAAGCAGTTAGCTTATCCNTAGCCCCTAAACTAGACCTAGAGTTCTAAACACAAGCATGCCTACGGGTCGCAATGGATACAAAAAGATCAATATTGGTCAGTACGCTAAAATAACCACGACATAACAACGGATAACGTATTGTGCTTGTTTTATAATTTGAAAGCTCTGGCAGACATAAACTACTGACAGCGTGAAACATGGTATTGCTCCTAAATGCAGTAGAAATAGATTCACTGCTGGCCTACTTTTAATTTTCTTGTAAAGTTTACAGAAACTTTTGTATCTGAATTTGTCAAACCAATTTGTTCCGCGAACCCAAAATTACATTTCGCAAACCCCAATGGGGTTGCGAGCCATAGTTTGAGAAGCCCTGGTGTAGCGGATACTTCTGTATCAGGAAACTTAAATCTAAAACAAAAACTATCCACCATTTTAGCTGCAGCAGTAAATGGCTGCTTTTTACAAAAAATAACGAGATCACTTACCTACTTATCGCTATACCAACTTAGGTTACTATATCTTTAAGACGGAGTCAATTTGGATGTTTTGCTCACTGGCAATGGAAAAGACTTTGTGGTCAACGCTTGATGCTTTTGTTTTACCCGGTCCTCTGGCCGGCAATCCTTTATGAAACTACCTGGTTGTAAAATACACGTGATGCTTGTAATTGCGATCAACGAATTTCGGTCCTCCCACGACCAATGCCACAATTGTTACCAAATAGTTGTATGTTGTTGTTTTTAAATCCAGTTTAACATAGTATCCTACCACTATGATTAAATTCTTTGTAATTCACTCTGTCGATTGTGAAGTCGGGTTCTAATGACGTCTGAACCGCCACGTAAAGAATAAAGCTTGTCAGCATGCGATTTTTATTGGTGTTTGCTCAAACCTTTAAAATCAATTTACTCTATAGAACAGGTGAGCGTTCAGGCAATCCGTTGCAAGGTCTACAGGTGATATTTGTGGTTGCGTGTACTGCAACGAGAAGCTTTATGTGAAGATGAGAGAAAGTTGCTGGTGTAGCATCGTAGCTCATGGAAGTAGTTTCATTCTTTTATCTTGCTGAATCACTGCGAAAATGTTATTGTTGGGGCTACCAAAAGTGAATAAAGTCAAAATTTTTCTGCCTTTTTTAAAGTTTGTGAAAGACCGCAAACCACGTTTCACGCCCATACAATGAGGGAATCCTAAGTTGTTAGGTCAAAAAAAGACAAAATTGATCATTAGGTCAAAATTTATTCTTTAGTCAAAAGTTTCTTGCAGCACGGTTTTTTTCTCTTTATCGATATTTGATTGGAACTACAACAACAGATATTGATATGCGCTTGCACGTTTATTTGCAATTCTGTAATTATAATGGTTTTGTTGCGATTTCTGACGTAATAATGTTGCTTTGCCTACTACTGGAGATTGAATATTATGTAGGATAGGCATGGTAAAGCAAGAAACATGGTCTTATAGTACTTGGTTTGGGAAATGCTCAGTCCATTATATGCATAATAGTTTTTCAACTTTATGATATTCTCGGGTTTGACTCTACTGTAGTTATTAATGTACTTATCAATATATCATCCCCGAAGTTAAGAACCAATTTTTTTTATTTTGAAGCATACAGTACATGTATATGCTTTTGGGTCAACCTCAACACCTAAGGCTGAATTATTTTGCAGTTGCAAACGCAGATAATTTATAGGTCAAACAAAGTCAAAATATGTAAATTATAAAGCCAAAATGTTACGTTTTTAGGTCAAAAAATTGGTTGCCCTAGTTGCTATGTGTCGTTTTCTAGTGAATAAGCTGTGGCACGGACAAGCACATGGCTTTGCTGTGTTTGTACAGTGTATAGCACAATGTTTGGAGACGTCTGATAACTCAAGTCGAGGAAAATTATTGGTAGTGATGATTCATTTGAACTTTCTACCAGGCGGTAATCGTGAGCGGTTCTTGAGCTTGTCGATCAACAGTACTTAAAGAGCAGGACGCTTTACGCTTTACTTTCAGACAACGTGCGAAAATACTGGTAACAGTCTAAAGTATTTTGCGGTGTTAACATTTGCCCAGAGGCGGATCTTAGAAGCACAAACAGTCAACTCGGTAGCTTAGCNAATTGTNGCAGTTTNGTGTTACTGTGATTCATACTAACGTTCCAAACAAGCTTTTTTTCTGAAATCAAAATCATGTGNGGAACGTGAGATACTGCGNAGGAAAATATATCTAATTTCTCGTCTTACTTCTAGGTCTTTGTTGATATTCAAAAATATTACTTTATGTGGTGGCTTGCACAGTTGTCTAGAATAAAAAATTTTTGCAAAAAAGTTTTCATCCATGGAATTATCTGTACCGATATTCAGGACTCACACACCAAAATCCTTTAACAAGAAAAGCCGAGTTGTTTCGTGTTGCAGTGAATTCCCAAATTTTGAAGACTTGGACTTGAAAAAGAAGTTTTAAAATGTGTTTGGACATTTACATAGCTGAAGTGAAAAACGAAGTGATTTTCAATCACTTTTTGAATGCTTTGATGAAAATCTGTACCTCCAACCAAAAATATGAGGTAAAGTTTGACAAGCACTGCAAGTTTCATGTGGACATACAAAATAATTTTTCATAGTTTAAAAAATAACAAAACTTGCGTTATCACGATATTGCATTGCTGCTCTCTGCCAACAGTTTGCTCTATAGAAAAATTGAATAATTCTGCCTCTGCTTACCGAGTTAGATGAATCATTTCACTTTGCCAAGTTTAGATGATATTATCTTCCTCAGAAAAACCTTCGGAGTCGAAGTGACTTCTTTGGGATGAAAGCTCGAAGCAAATGTTTTTTTGCAACAGACAATGACGAAAGTGATGGTGTTCACTTTATGGCACTTAAACGAGCGTTTGCTTTGCTATATCACTTAATGAGGACTCCAGAGTCTTCAAGTCTCTATTAGATCAAGTAAAATGATCAGGAAAAAATGTGGAAGCATTATGTAAAACGCTGATTTCTCTCGTTTTTTTGCAGTAAATTGCACTGTATAGCATTAGCTCCTTGTTTCTTCGTCAGGGTTTGGTGTATAGAGAGTAAACGAGTCCGCATAATTGCATGCATCTGATAATTTTGTTAATTTGATAATTTGTTTTTATTTGTCAAACCTAAGCTTTGATTTGAAGACCACGGCCAATGAAACGGATTAGAGACCTAAGCCCGTGGACCCTCATCGTGGTCCTCTATGTAGTAACTCGAGTAATGATTGATCAAGAAGTGCATTCTCATTCCATAAGTTTACATTGATTATCCTTTTTCAGTATGTGTACTTCTGCGAAACGTAACTACACTAATGAACTAATGCATCAAGGACTTGGGCAACATTGCAATCTGAGATAGAGTGGAAAATTGTTGGAAACAGAGATCTGTGAAAAAGGAAAGTAATGATGATATAAATGCCTCTGCCTTATAGCGTGAAGCAGCGGAAACAAACGTGGCATTTATATTAGACATGGACAAGTTCATAGGGACACCAGCAAAATCCCCTCAATGAAATTTGCTGCAACGTTTCACGCACTTCCAAATTTCACAATGGTGCAACTATTGCTTTTCCTAGCTTATATTTATGCAAAGTATCAATATTGATAGGAGAATAAAATTTTACATTTTTTGTAGGATTACCCATGTCTCAAGCACGACACTTCAGCTCTGCTGCCTCTTTCTAAACAAATCGTTGGTACTCACGTCGCGCCCCTTGCCCTCCAATGCAGTTGGACAAATCGTAACATTTGCTGTCACTTTGGAATACTTCATTCCATAAACTTTATCAGTACAAAGTAAAGTTGCTGAATGTGACTACAGGTTTTCAGCATGTTATATTATTTCTTAAAAGGATTTTCTAGGTTATTTTTTGAAGCGTTTATTTTTAGATGCAGATGATGTGGTAGCAGTATGAATCCCAGGCTTCGAGGTAAATATTGAAATTATCCCCAACTGTCGCATTCTTGCAATATCAATCTAAAATTACATTTTACTAAGGCCTCTAAAATTCTGGCTCTCGCAAACTAATCAATAGTCTTTATCCTATATCCTATGTAGATTACAATAGCAATATCTTCTTTAAAAAATTTAAAAAGTTTGAAAAATGACGCAGCATTTCTAGTCGCGACAAAAGGTTCTACTAAATTTTGCAGTAAAGATGCAATTGCTTTTTTCATGAATTTTACTGCAAAAAATAAGAGCTTACCTGTAGCACGTTTTGGTATGTTGCAGTTATCAGCAGTTTTGTAAGCAAAGAATAGCAACTGAACTAAACAGAAACGAAAATGGTTAACAGAAAAGATTTTTTTGTTACTTGGATGCGTCCATTTCTGGCCGAATTTTTCGGACAACTTCTTTTCGTTTTTTGTCACTGCTCAACTGTGAGAACAATTGGAACGGCCCCTGGAGGTGGAGCAGGAAACCCCTTGTTGCCGGCTATAAGCGATGGTTTCATCATTGCAGTTCTTGTCATGGTGATCGGACACGTCAGGTACAGCAGCATCTCGATTGTTTTTCTGGGTGAAGAAATTTGTGGAAACCGTGTACCGGTAGACATAAAATTATTTTTCTATCAATAATGGTCCCAGAGAAGACAACAAAACCGTTACTCTTCAGATTGTGTTGGCGTAAAAGTGGTATTATTAGGTATGCATTGTATTCATGTAAAAGTGGCATTATGTATGTATGCACATCAGTTTACTTGAAAACAAAATATCATGGACCAGCTTGAACTTTAAAGCAAGGAAAAAAATGCTTTTATTCAGCAACCATAAGTTTAATTTTTCGTACCACCATCAGGTCGATATTTCACATACGCTGCTAAAATATATTTATGTGTTCATATTGGAGGCGAATGAAACAAAAAATAAGAAATTTATTTTGAAAAAATGTGTTTCACACACAAAGTTTGAAGCAATTTATGATTCAAACGTGGAACGTACGTTTATATTACATATATACCGAGCGCACAACAGGATTTTTCGGAGACACTTTGAACATATAAAAGCTATGCAAGCTTTTTTGCAGCGGAGCTCACTGCAACTTTGCTGTAACAATTGCAATTTTCTTGGCTGGAAGGATCAAACTTGTAATGGTTCCTGTTTATCTTCTGGCTCAAGTGCTTGGTTCGTTGGCTGGGGGCGGTCTCGCCTTGGTAAGAGCTACAATTATGCGGGCAATGATCCATGAAACTGTAGTGATTTTAATTCTACTTCAGAATCAAGCACTGTGAAGTTTGTTTGACATGAGTTATTTTATAATGCTGATTTTTGAGTGATATTGACTATATCAACATTGGCAATTCGCAAAGACCGAAAGCTTATTAGCTTTTCTGCAAAGTACTTCATTGAGATAGCAACTTAACTCGCCCACAAAATCGCTGATTTTCAAGAAGAAAAACTCTAAAATTTGGAAAAAACACGATCTACTGGATTCGCAAAATCTGTGCCTTGACTTTGCNTTACTGACGAGAGATTGTAAACCTAGCAATCTTAACAAGNGTTCGAGAGAATAGTCATAAAACCCGAGATTTAAGAGATGATNGTTTTGACAGNAATACCACCATCGGAAACAAAATACACAGCAGAATCTTTATGAATCGCCACAAAATAAAACTATTTTTATTTTCCTGTATACATTTTTCCACACCAAGAATTCAACGGATTTGTTTCATCCTTTCCCAGTGAAACTAACAGTATGAGCTAATTTCTTTGTTGATTTTTTAGTTATGCATCCCTTTTCCGTTAGTTCAAAAAGAGCATTTTAGAAAAAACAAAGCTTGCATCCACATTTTTCTGCTTGTCTGAGCATTTTGTACGTGAATGCAGCTTGTGGCGCCTTAGCTATCTAATTTGGATGTTGCTGGCAATCCAAGTAAACGTTTAACAAGCGAAAAAATATTTATTTAATTTGGATCACTGGAAAGTTTCGGGATCACTTGCAAAACGTTTTGCTACCCTCGTTGCGGGCGCCTTTGATGGCCCATTTGCGGGATGTAAAATTTTTGTTACATTTAAAAAGTCGTTGACAAAAATGTTTTCACAAGAATCAATTTATATTTCATTAGAAAGATTTTGGCTCAGTTCCAAGCTGTGAGATGAAAACCAAAATGTAGAGTTGCCGTAGCAACAAGCAGGAGTTAAAAATTTATGTTTCATGAATAAAAAAGGAACTCTTTAAGATTTTATTGAAAATAGCAACCTAATAGTTAACTAAACAAGTTACTCATTGAAAAGTGACACATTGTGGCAGGTTGCACATGGAAAAGGAACTGGGGCGTTTGCCCTAGGAGAAGAAGCCAGCATTGGTCAAGGCGTTCTCATGGAAGTTATGATGACAAGTGTGTTGGTTGTTAGTGTTTTAGTGGCTGCTGTAGAGTTAAGCTCTATCACTGCAGCTTTCACTGTCGGATTTTCTGTCGTGGTTGGCATCCTGGCTGGGTAAGTGGAATTTTGAGTGTTAGCTGGATTTACCGCTTTGCACATACCGCAGTTTTCATGAGTGTCCTTTCTGCTGTTTGCTTTATCTTTATCACTGTAGCTTGGATTACTTTGTAAGTAACTCTGTTGATGACACTGCGCAGATTACAATTTCAATTGAAACGTTTCCTCATTTAAGTTCATTGCGATTCCAAATTAAAAAATTCGGCCATGAACTTCAAGACTTGAGAAAACATAAACTAATAGGTGGGGGTGCCCAAAAGACAAAGTAGTTAACAGTTCTTTTTTGTTGNCCAAGAGTTTAAATTAAACAAAACTATTTAGTTTTTGTGCCAATAAACCCAAATCTGCATTACTCTATAATTGTTTCAATCGCAATTTAAAAGCGATATAGTGCTACGTCACGTCACACTGCTTAATTGTAAACAAACAAAAATGAGGTTCCTTTTAAACAACTTACAAATATCTTCACCGTAATGACAATACTTTTATACAACTGTACAGCATAAATGAGTCCAGGAGAATAAGGATTACACCTTAAGCGAAACGAATACGCTCTTAGATTTATGGGGAGTGGCGTGTGTCTCACCATGCAATGCGCTTTCATTTACATGGAGAAAAGAAGGGAATGTTTCGGGCAACTGAACTGAAGATTTCCAATAGTTTCACTCCCCATAATTTGGAACCCAGTAAGTCGCAAAAGTACCGGGTGCTCCCATAACTCATTTAGTGCATTCCGCCTTGATCACCCTGCACTGTTTTTTATTGAAATGTTGTGGATCCTGAGCACCCAGATTGGGTAAGCACTGACTCATAAATGAGGTGTTTCATGTTGTAATTTGAATTTATATTTCTCATCATACATGATACAATGGCTTGCTGAATGATTCAATAATTTTATGGTAATATGGAAATTAATTTGCGTTTGCTCATAGTTCAAATCAGGAAAGACAAATCATCCAGGCTGTTAAAAACAGGTAAATTGACCGGTGTATTTTGTGGCCACGTGAAAAGCAAACCTCCAAAACCAATGCTTATTGGGTGCATTTTAGGGGTTTGGGTGCCTAATATACTCCAAACTAATACGTTTGTGGAAATAAATTGCACAGTTGTTTATACATTACTTTTTAGTAAAAAAGTCTGACCTTGACCTTGTGTAGAAATGAACCTGGTCTCCAAATTTTAGGAAGTTTACTGGCGAGGTAATGGATAAAGGTTTTTAAAATAAAAATAAAAACTGCTATTGGCAGATTTTTAGTTATTTTTGCGCTTATAAACGCCCCTGAGACGTTACATTTAGCCTCATTTTCCTCAAAACTTAGATTTTTGACTGACTTGGTCGATTCTACGGTAACTAGGATAGCCTTTGCAATCCGACTTCGATTTTTTCTGTATTTCTGTCTGTATTACAGTAAACAGATTCATATTTTCAGATTCTCAGTGAGCGGAGGATGTATGAACCCTACACTTAGCCTTGGTCCAGCTGTTGTTTCCGGACAGTGGGATAACTACTGGATTTATTGGGTTGCACCCATTCTTGGATCTGCACTCACTGCATTGATTTTCAGGTAAGAGAAAGCCTCAGAAGTTTCAAGTGATGTGGAACATATCACAACTTTGTAGCATCATCATAGGGTGTGCGACGGTCAAGATACTGTAGTAGTTATCCAATGATCGAAGTAACGTGTTGTATTTTCAGGTTAGTTTTAAATAATTTTNGCCATTTNAAAAATTAGCATTTGAGACTAGCAGAAAATATCAGATAATATTAGGAAGTTTAGAAGAGTTTGNAGCAGTGGCGTACCAAGGGGTTCAGGGGGCCCAGNGCCCCGAGCGTCGCCTTCTTGGGGCGGCACTTTGTTGATNAAAAATTAATTTTTGAAAGGAGTTAAAAGCTGTGCTCTTCTTTATTATTTTCAAATCAATTTTGAAAGTTTTAAAAGTTCTAATTCTTTTAAGTTTTTGTCTTTAGGAAGGCTAGCCTAGAAAAAACAGTAAATGGGTATGTGGAGTGAGCAAATTGATGAAATGTTATCTCAAAAATCTGGGTCATATCTAATGTGCTGAAGTACCTCAGTGTTATTGTTGAAATCATGGCATTTGTGACACACTTACTGGGAGGCAATTCTTTTGTTATTTTGTTCCCCAGTCCCTACACCAGTTTCTCCAAGCAGGCCATTTCCCCGTTTCCAGTAAAAGTCCTTTAAACGAACGAAAGAGATGACATTCGATCGCAGGCTAGCAAATATTACTGGTCCGTTAGTTCGAAGTTTATAATGCCCCTTCTTTCAAAAACTGATGACAAGGCCCTGGATGAAATCACGGTAACCAAAGCTATCTTAATCCTTTTTCTCCTATCGTTCGATTCTTAGCAACTCCCCAAAGGCACATCATTACATCACCTGACACCTAGGCATTGACGACGGACATTTCTTGACACATATTATGCCATCTTTTAATGTTCAGTGGGATATTTTCAAGAAGTGCTACAAGCTGTAGGCTAGTTCAGTGTGGTCCAACCACAGGCTCGCGGGACGCATGTGGCGCGCTACAGCGTTTCCAGTGGCCGCGGAAGCATTCAGGATTAATCTTCAAATCTGAAATATGTTGAAAAGCGTGTGAGGCTACATTTGTCTCACTGAATTGCATGCACTGGATAAAGTGCATTTGCACAAGAACGATGAATAATACCTTTTCGGTGTACCATTATTGTTTTTGTTTTATTTATTTATTTTACGATCAAATTAGGAGGTAGGCCCTCCCCTAACCCTCCGCTGGAGTACCTTACTGAATACCCTCTGTGTTGTTACCCCGGCGTTCGTTGTTTTGAAGAGTACATCTGGTGCAAAAAACTCAGTACCGCCAAATAAATCTGTCTATCTATCCTCTAAACGCGGCCTTCTCAATGTGGCCCCATAGCCAAATTAATTGCACATCCCTGGAATTAGGTAATTTTAATTAGAACAAGCATAACACCTTTTAATAAAAATGTACAATAGTAACACATAGGCTAACGCCTTTTTAGTTTTAAACCTTGTTAATCTGTTGTTTTACAGCCTAAATCATTTTGTTGGAAGTGATCCTGAAGTAGCCACGTTATTGTAAAATAGCTCGTAGTTCAAAAGTAGTTGAGCCACGCTGGCGAAGGCCCTGGGTGGGTTTATCAACATCAAATTTCGGCGATTGAAGTGAACAACTCTGCAAAGGTAACGTTGGCCAGTTTCAATAAAACTGCTCTTTTTCTATGTGATGAATGGTGTTGGAAAATGCTGTTCTTGAAGCGAGATGGTGCAGTTGCTGTGTTTGCATGGGTAACTTATAGTTCAGATTGTAGGTTTGAACTGCAAGTAGAGTGAATCAGAGCCAGCCGATAGGCAATGTGGGTTTCGTAGAAGTCTCCTTTCTTCAACGGTA
>JGI24159J19872_10009968_pt1 | contig 12457 bp, 8 predicted proteins | sample Ectturendosymbi4_FD_19872 | JGI IMG/M metagenome (IMG submission 19872)
GGCTTCTGATTAGCAGCAGCAGAAAAGCTTTACGATGGCGCGACAGCAGAAACAGCCAACGTGGTCCGTGCGCTAGCGATACACAACTCGACTTACTCGACAAGCGTGTTGTCCACGCCGATGGACAAGGAGGAGGGCTATACCCTGTAATTTCACCGCTCCCCGGCATCCCTGAAATTACCTATGGTGCTATTATGTAAGGGCACCTATGCCCAAGCTGCCACCTCTTTCAAAGGGCGGGGAGGCAGTGCCCCCGTCATGCACCCCCGTTCCGGCGTCCCTGGCGTCAACCTTTTGGACCTCGCTTTGTAATATCACCGATTTCTATCATCACGCCATACCCCTCAAACATTTCTACACACCACTGAGTGGGGCCCCGCAAAAGTGTTTCAAATAAGGCTCCGCGCTTGCTAACGCCGGTCCTGGTTGCAGGTACAACGTAAAAGTAAAACCTAAAAAAAGGCATTGCTAAGAGGTCAGGGCTGGAACGCTTGGTTAACTATTTAACGGCGCGAACTTGCATTCAATTTAAACAGCAATTGCCCCCGAGAAATCAGTGCAAGAAACAGACCTGCCTTACTTTTTAAAACTGAACTACCGATACGCAGTGAAGTTACAAAGCCTCTTCAAATCAGTTTAACTAAACAAGGCAAAAATATTTACAGCAATGCCTCAAACCAACACACGGGATAANACAGGCGATGAAAAACCGCAACATCACATAATGTGCCACTTGAGGTCGAATCGACANCTGAAATGCGATGAAATGCGGAACGATGATCAAAAAATATGACTATTGCAACTCTTGCAAAACAAAGTGGCGTTACTTTTAAAACAACAGCCTAAACTTTCGTATTTTCTGAAACGGAAAGGTCACACTTTCCACCACTTAGAAATCCGCAGATGTTTATTGGCCACTAGTGGGCCTACGAGACAAACAAATTATATCCACGCACATTCGCAGCGTCTGCCTGTTGCGGGGACACCAGAAAATAGTCTTTCCTCAGGCTTTTCTAGCGGAAAAACAAAACAGTTTAAAAGTTTAGCGAACGTTTCGATGGTTAAGCACAACTATCTTCGCCAAGGCGAACATGAAATGTATTAGCTATTGCCAGTGATATGTCTGAGTCATTTTTGTCGAGTCAGAGTCACAAGCCCTTCGAGTCAGAGTCATCTAAAATTTTTTCGAGTCGAGTCAGAGTCATGACTTGGTCGAGTGGTTTGCAAGCTCGAGTCAATGTCGAGTCACGCGAAATTTCACGTTTTTTCTGCGACATTTTTTTGCTATGAAATGGCGTCCAACATGCCGTAAAATGGCACCCGATAAGTTTGAAAATGGTGCTCAGCATGCTATGAAATGGCGCCCGATAAGTTAGAAAATGGTGCCCAATATTGTTTTAACAAGTTTCATTGCAGGTTATTTATATGTAAGTTTTCTCGGTTTGCATTTTACTTGTCTCTTTCACTCTCAGTCATTTCAAAAAGTCTAGCCCAACAGTGCTGCAAGTGTTGCAGCCTCTCAGTTAGTGTTGTGTTGAATGTGTGATTCACTAAGAACGGGGTGTGCGTGAAGAACAACACCCGTGTGGCGCGAACAAGCAAAAATAAAATGAGCACGACGTGGGATCTTTATTGCTGCTTGATGCCACAGTGTGAAGCTTTGCGCACTTGCTGATCGGCCTTTCCAATCACAACAAAGAGGTGCTTTGACCACGATGTGAAGGTGGTGCCAGGCACAACCTTCACAAAAAAAAGCGTGCAATGGGTGTGGTTCATTGTAAAAACGAGGGGATATTATTGCAACCTCTCGGTTGGCTTTGCATTGAAAGTGTGGTTTTCGCATGCCAAATACATGAAAATGACCAGAGATGAACATGTACTTGGATTTAAATCTTGCGAAATTTCACTAGATTGATGAATTTGGTTGTTAGCATTTTTGCTTAAACATATTTGGATCGGAATTGATTAGAATCAAGAAAATAATTATTTTCTTTTGAAATTCTTTGCAACTTTGAGTTTAGTTTTGGGACTGCATATTACTATGTAACTTTCGGTTCAGTTTTGGGATTGCAGGTTGACACTGGATTGCAGCCACCGACACGTTCGGAGCCATTTGTTGCAGGCACAATGCTGCGTCGCCCTGAGCCAACCAAGAGAGAGTCGAACCGACAATCCTCAGCATAATAGCAATTGAGATTACACATTTGCCCAGGTTCGCTCTTCTACTGCTGCGGCGAATTCAACGCTATATGTGGCGTAATCACGTCGCCACATGGGCTTAGACTAATAACAGCGGCAAGAATTTCGAATTAAACAAGATTCGGTTTTCGCATTTGCATTATATTTTGCAATATAATCCTAGTTTTTGGATTTAATTTGAATCTGAAAAACTTAAAATTATTTTACTGGTATCTGGTAAAGGCTCAAGGTCGCAGTATGAGGCCCACTGCCATGATCACGATATGCAAATACTACATTAAACCACGATAAGGTGTCAATATATTGTGCCCTGCTGACCCCTCAGTGAAAGCAAAATCTCAATTCTCCCTCTATTCAAGTGGGGGATACTTGATCCATAAAATGTAGCATAGTGCGACTAGACAGGCAAAACAGAAAATTTCCGCCAATCTTTATCATCATTGAAGCAAAAACTGCTCATTTCTTTGTGTGCAAACGAACTGGGTTTGTCCATCAGGAACTCAGACATTTTGTTAAAATGACTCTGGCACGAGACTCNAGTCATTGAATGTGACTCGAGTCCAGTCATTCTGTGAAAAACATGACTCGAGTCGATTTCCAGTCACCAATAATCGTGACTCGAGNCGAGCTATCACTGGCTACTGCTGGGTATAACCCATTTATAAGCATGAAAAGAATGTTGCAACAGATAGTGCAACGTTCAGGAAGTTCATTGTCAATCACTGACGATGGGGCGTTTGTTATTCTTATTCACATTTACTTTTTATTGGTGAATAGCAAACATCACTCTGTGAGCTATCATGTATTCATTTTATTATATCGATACATTTGGTATTTAACTACTGCGGAAAGGAGTGTCATCGTAGCGAACAAAGGTTTCAGCAACAACTGAACAATGTTAGAAGAATTGATCTGAAGCTTAGTTGATGGTGTTGCCTGTTCATAACGAATATATTAGACCGTGACCAGGTCCAGCAAAATTATCTGGCCACCTCAAAATTGTTGAAAAAACTGCGTATATCGTCAATGAACTGCCAACTAAAATTTTTTCATTATGGAAATCAGCAGACTCTGTTGGTTCAGCATCCTCCAGATGGAGATTGAAACTTGATGTACTTTGGACCCGCACTCCGAATAAAACACGAAACGTCACAACGACCAATGACGTCACCATGTACGTTTTCGAGACAAGGGTGCGCAGAGGGAGGGCGAATGGGCGACGGCACCGGGCATCGAAAGATTGAATTTACAAAAAGTAGGTTTTATTGAAACGCTGTAAGTAGATGATTTTAAACGCAATGAATAAACAATGTAGCATGGCTCTGGTGGTAACTTCCCGAGGTGGGGAATGCAAACCATTTGGGAAAGAGAAATTAATAAATGTGAGTGTAACTGAATTGTTGATATATTCTTGCTGAATGAAAAGAGTTAGTCCTTCTTATCTTTTATTCTTATATCATTAAGAATTTGTTTGTCATTCAGTAAAAAGGCAGCAATGCATCAAACTGCATGGTCGTACAATTTTAGATCCTATTTACAGTATAATAGAAAAAATATCCAATCATTCCTCTTAAGTGTTATCTTTTTGGTGGGCCTATGTGCTAATTATTTGCATTTATGTATGCAATATATAATTCCACAATGCATACCGATTACCAGAAGGATTTTGTTTATAAACATACATCTCAGGTCCACAGAATAAAACAAATTATTAAAGAGCAACACATTATATACAAAAAATATTCTGAAATAATATACATTTAATTTTTGGATACTTGTTTTTATGTAAACATTAGTTTTTACGTATTTAAAATGCTTCTCACATTCCTCACTACTGGAATTTGGTAGGGTGGCACAGAATCAAGCAATTGCCCAGAGCATCACCGGCCCTTGCACGCGCTTGTGTTGAGATAATGGACTGGTCTCATATCGCTCGTGGTAAAGCTATTCATTGATGTTCGGAACCTGTGTGAAGCTCTTGAAATGCTGTAGATGATTTCATTTTTTTGCTTGAAAACATTTCGGATCACATTAATAACATAGTCTGCATTCACATCGACTACAAACACATCCAGTTATTTATAGCGATTGCTGCAGAGTTCTTCGGTTAGACATGCTGCTTGTTGAACCGCTTGCTCTTTGTTTCTGACTCTTGATTTTGCTGATGATATTGTCGATGATGTTAGAATAGAGTAAGGGGTTGAGAGCGCTGTTAATGGGCAGAAGCACTATAGCTGCTACGGCGTAAGCAATGCTGCCCACTTCCACTCCATGAAAGTTGATGAATACCATAATGCAAAGAGGGATCCAACAGAAAAAATCGGTAGCAATTAGGCGCAGGATCTTTTTCTCAACAGCTTCATGCAAAAAATATGTTATCCAAGCATAAACTACTGCAGTTTTAAAAAAGCAAAAACATCTTTTTAATTATTGCAATCTCGATATTTTCATATACTACTTCAATATACAAGGTCTTGGTATAACAGCGAAGACAGCAGTTGTAAACTCTGCAGATGATGGATAAATCGATAAAATTTTCTCTACTGTAAGCGCATCCAGCAAGAAGTGCACTTATTACAATGTTATATTTTTTGCATTTTGCGTTGTATGAAACTTCCAAAAAGCAACATGACTCTAAGCTATTTCCATTTTTAATAAAAAATGCTATTACACGCAACAATATTTTGTTTTCACCTGTAGTTTTCTTCAGTGCTGCTTGTTTTTGTCCCTTCATGTTTCTGTTTGCTTTTAGCATAATTACAGTGTAGGCCACAGCCACAAAAGTGAAAGCCAAAAAATTTAAGATGGTAACAGATAAAGAAAATTTCCATGATGGATCATTCTTGGTAACGAAAAAGTTTGGAATGCACGCGCTGCTGACACTGTAATATCTGCAAAAGCAACGATATCAGGTATTGCTAAGAACACCAACTGATCTAATGGACGAAAAATTTCATGAAGATCGAAAGTGAAAATAGTTTTTGATAAAAGCAAAATTTGGTCCATTTTTAGAAAGTCTTCTGCTGCAGTATGTGCAGCATTCTGTTGGTTTTGTCACTGAGTGGAAACCGTTAATGTGACCTTTAAATAAAGCAACAATGTTAGGGCAGTTAGTTACACAATTATCCGTATGAACTAGCTTTAAGCCTTTGCGGAATCATTGATGGTCTTGGTGAAAACCTGTCGTTATGTCAACCAAACGCTGGTTCTAGCGTTTTGCTCACACCATTTGCGTCAAAGAAACAAAAATAGTTCATATACTATTCTATAAGACAACAATCCATCTGCCTCGAAAACATGAGTGCAGTTTAAACAGGAATTAAAATTAAATGCAAGTGAGTTGAAATCAAACTGAATGAAAGCTCAAGTTTTTTCGCACCGCTTGCACCTGTGATTCATACGTACCCATATTCACGATCATTGGGGATGGTCATCTACGGTAGAAAACAAAGGAGAAATGTTCGAGCACCGTGTACTGCCCTTGAGCTATTAAACAAATTTTAGCTAACCTTTGTGAGCAGCCGAAGAACAGTTCAATTAGATTTGAATGTTGTACTAGGAAAAAGCGACAACGCATCACAGCCACGATCATTAATGGTAGCTTCAACAATGTTTTAAAAAACTTTGAATTGCGATTGGTAACGTTAGTTATGCTTGAAGGTTTTAACTGCTAAGCTGGATTGCCGTTGCAAAGCCGTAGGCGAACGTTAATTCTTCAACCAGGGGCGGATCCTGGGGAGGTCGATTGGGGCAATGTTTGATGTTTGGATTTTCAAACCACACTCCTGACTTTTCTAAGTACTTATATGGGTGTTTAAACATTATTGCTTTGTTATAGCAGAAGTCACTTTGTTAATTATCACACCGCACACGAACACCAATGATTTGTTAAGGCAAGACAGCTGAAATAGAAAATGTATCCATTGAAAGCTACAAACCACTCATCTCTGACAACTGTCATGATAATGCTGAAAGCGTGTGGGTATCAACCAAACGAGAAAACCAACGGTACGATAGGACGAAAAAACATCACCTCTTCAACAAAGGCATTAAGTGGAAGTTTCAAAACAACTACCACTCAGGGGTGGATCCAGGGGGGGCGGGGCGATTGGCCCGATCTTCACCTGAAACCTACGAAAGTAACTTTATTAACCACGATATTTTACCATTCGGCAAAGAGCATTCGCGATACAACACCATTTTTCCGTCCATTGTTATGTCACAGCAGTGCTGTGAAGTATACTTCATCCCTCTTACAGTAACGAAACCGTTTCGGGAATTGACTACCCAATATTGCTGAAATCGCCCCCTTCTCTACCCTTACTGGCTGGATCCGCCTCTGTCACCACTGGATGAAAGAAATTAGACATTTCACGTCACGGAGCTTTGTGAAGATCGGCATTGCAAACATCCCTCCAATAAAATTGTAGCCAATAAAAAAGATTTACGTATATGTAGCAAATCAGAACAAATTCTTTTGGTCATCTGAGTGATGTTAGTTATCTTAACAATCTTAGTCATCTAAGAATTCTATGAGTATTGTGCTATATGGAGTCGTCTATCTTAAAAATTAATAATTTTTAGATTGTCCGAAATCAAATCGCACGCAGTCGATGAAGAAGATTGAAAGTTCTAAGTTAGCTACATTCTTTAGAGCAGCGCTCTTCAACCGATGTGCACCGTGCACCCTAGGGTGCACCAAAATATGCGTGGGGTGCACCACTAAGAAAGAGTTGACAAAGGTGCATCACAAACTTGTCACGCAAAACAGATACTTTTTACAAAAACTTTCTGTTGGCAAAAATGAACCATTAACCAACCAATGACTTTCAGGATTTAACCGAGACTTTGCGCAATCTAAACTGTGGTGCATAAGCATCACACCATATCAAGCTAATTCTAATTAGATGATTATTTGTGATTCATAAGCAACAATGAGCCATTATCAATTAAATTATGTAGCTGAGTTCCTGAATTAGGGGTCTTGCTTATTTAGGCCTGGGAACTTACAGGCAGTGGTGTGTTTAACCGAGGCACTTGCCTCGGGCCCCACCTTGAGGTGTTATGCGCATAAATTTTCCTTATTTTTGATGAAAAACTTCGCTCATATAATGTACTACAAAGCAGATCATAAGTAAGTAGCCTACTCTGCTTTCAAAGGGCCCCCCTACAGAAACTGTAATGTGCAGGTACTTTGCTTTCAAAAGGGCCCCAAGCAGCCACTGTAATGTGTAAGTATTCTGCTTTCAAAGCATCCCCCTACAGAAACTGTAATATGCAGGTAGTTTGCTTTCAAAAGGGCTCCGAACAGCCACTGAAATGTGTAAGTATTCCGCTTGTAAACTTCATTGAAGGGGCCTTAAAGAAACTGCAATGTGTAAGTACTCTGATTGCAAAGGGGCCCCCAACAGCAACTGGAATATGTAAGCACCTTGCTTTCGATGGGGCCCCTAACAGAAATTATAATGTAACATTCCATGCTTTCAAAGAGGCTCTAACAGCAATTGCAATATGTAAGTACCTTACTTTCAAAGGGGCCCCCAACAGCAATTGTAATGTTTAAGTACCTTGTTTTCAAAGGGGTCCCCAACAACAACTTCAATGTGCAAATACCTTGCTTTCAAAAGGGCCACCAACAGCAGTTGTAATGTGAAAGTACCTTGCTTTCAAAGGCCCCCAGCAGCAACTTTAATGTGTAACTAACTTGCTTTCAAAGCGACCACACCACCATCTCCAATGAGCAAATAAAGAAAAGCTTCAAACCAACTTCTATATGTAAAAGAATTGTGGGTTAAACTTTCTTCCAAAAAATTCTGAAAAGACCCTATCAAATATGACCAAATAGGCCTACTTATACCAAAACATAATTTTTTATACCAAATGATGATTTTTAGAGATTGAAGTATTTGCTTTATTGATAAATTTATGGAAATGCCACAGATGAACAAAAAGTAGTCTTTTTATGTCTCTGAGTTGAAAGGGTTAGACAAATTTCTTGTGATGTTGTACTTTAGTGAGCATTTCCATCAGAAAATAATACAACACGCAAATGTTATAGCAGGGACCACACTACATCTTTTAATTTATAGGACATTTTCTTCTTAGTTTACAAAGTAATTTTGTATTATTGCTGTTGCGAAGCAAAGACTGTTAATACGTCAGGCTACATTCATACTTCTTATCACGTAGCAGAAATGGCAATTTTTGAGTATTATGAGTACTCATTTTTTCTACAGATATTTCAGGTAATTTAGGTGTTTTGGTTTAGCCTATGCTTGAAGTCACAGTTTATTTGAAGCTTGAGTAGTGAATGGTTTAAGGTAGACTTGGTAGGTGATGTTTGAGCTCTTTTGCCAGCTCTTAGCCAGTATAACTTGAAGCGTTTTTCTTAGCACAGATTGAATCAATTGTGTAGGTTACTTGCTGCAGTAGAAATATTTTCGATAAGGTACATGATGAGTTATTTCCTACTTTTACACATTTTTCAAACAACTAGTGTCAATGCAAGATGAGGGCAGCCTTGACTCATCGAGCCTCAAAGCTTTCCAAAACAAGTCTCTAATTGGATGCTTTTGTATGCTATGTTCTTTCAGTTAAGATGATGAAATTTGAAACAAATTTAGTGTTTTAAATCTTCTTGGTTGTTTTTTTTTTAATAGTTTCATGGATTCCCACAAAGACATGAACGTGAACAAATTCAGGATACCAACTGTCAAGCATTTTGGCAAAGGACGAAGGTGTGTAACTTTCAAAGGGGTAAATTTTGTAGTGTATTGATGGTGAATGCAGAGAAATGGGACGCGAAAATAAAGAAGTGGGGGCGATGCCAACTTGCTATTGCCAAACTTTTATGCTTTGCCAGCCTTGTCTTCCAAACATTAAGTGTTTTCAAAGTTGCGTATCATGAACACCCTTTTGCATTTTCTCCTGCTATTTCAGTTTCAGGAACATATCCTTGGATGGCCGTATCTTAGGCAAATTAAAAGTGATTATCACGGTTGGCTGAGTATGATGACGTCACCAGAGGGCCCTCTTTTTAATCTTGCCTCGTGCCCCCCAGCCCTCAACCCACCACTGCTTACAGGCATGGGCGCAATTAGGTGGGGGACACGGGGGAAGTGTCAGTAAATAGGGTTCATGAGTTTAAGTGTAAATAGGGTGCATGAGTACGTCAAAATATCTTTAAGGGTGCACCATAACAAAAAAGGTTGAAGAGCACTGCTTTTGAGGAATCAGCCGACTGTGCTCCTGTTTCATGACTTTGCGATGATTCGGACTTACACATATCTGTGTTCAAGCAATTAGTCTCAAAAAAAGCAAGACAGCCGAATCTATCAACAATTGTTTTGATAGGAAATCGATATTTTTGAAAGCACGTATCCTCAGTCCTTAGATTTGCAAGCAAAGCTTCGGGTAAAATGTTGACAGGCTGAAGCAAGGTTAGAAAAGGCAAACTAAAGACTGACATGAATAAATCAAGACACAAGCTTCTGGAAATACACCGTTCTCGCATAAATTGCTTTCACTGAAACTGAAAAACTATTTGACGCCAGTTACGGAGGAACAAAATCATAGTTGCCAGCAGCGCTGGGCTGACTCCACACACAGCGTTAATACAATGCGTTAGCAGCAAGGCGGTCACGACATCGTGACAGGAATACTTTAAATGCAATACGTTGGGAAGTGAAGCGTAAAAATCGGAAAATATAAAACTGCTTATGTGGTAAGAAAGAAGATGAAACCTATGGGCAAAACAGAATGCAAACAATCAATGAACATCGAAAAGGAGTACAGGAATTGTTTCACACGAGGGGGATCTTGCGTGCTTTGCATATTAATTCGTGCATTAAGTTTGTTAAGACATTTTTTCTTCACACGTGTCCAGAAAGTTCAAACTGGCTTGTTCTGCAAAAGTTACAGTGTAAACTCCATAAATAGGTGGCTTATTTAGGAATCTATGTAACACTAAAGTTCCGCGATAAGGCTATTTGGTCGCTGTAACCCCTATTACTTGGTTTGTGCTAAGTATAGCACCTTGGTTCGCTGACTACACCATGGAAATGTGTTTGCTGTTTGGCCAACAAGCTGTTGATTGCATGACACACAAGTCGCTACATAAATCCCTTACTTTGCACATGTAAAGTTGTGATTCAACGGGAAAGTTTTATTTGTTGCTAGAAGTTGTAAAACAGTTGGTATAATTTTGATGTGCAATCAACATTATGTAAATTTGGATTGCAGTTTTTTCATGAACTTACCCGTAAAAGGCTGAAAATTTTAAGTGCTCTGGTTTTGTTGGGAAGGATGAGAAAAACTTTTCCACATCTGACCAAGACTTTGCATTGGAAATTTCACGAACATCCTTTTCCGAAGCCGCAGACATTTCCGGTGAGTAAGTGAGCAAAGTTTCCGCGTAAGACTTGGCCTCAGAGAAGTTGACAGTGTTACCAAAGAAAGGATTGTCAATTATTTTGGCTTTTCGAACAAAAACGTCTTGATTTGCCATGCTGAGTGGAATTAGAGAAATGGTCAAAGAAATCGCCCAGGAAAGAGCAATCAGCAGAAGGACAATCCGAGTTTTCGGTTTGCTGATCGCAGATAAAGGCTGTGGAACATAGACAGATTTAGCATTATTTTTATTGATATTACATTGTGTTGACAAAAATTTTGCCGTCACGAGTTCCTTTAGCATTATATTGATTGATAGACGAAAATTTTTGTTANCATGAGACCGTTCGGTCTCTCAAATATTTCCAACGGTCTTTCAAAGTACAGTAGAACCTAGTTTTAAAACCACCACCAGAATGAACTAAAATTTTGCTTTACCACCAACTTGGTAATTAATGCAGATCAAATAGTTGCGATCTCTTGAAATGTCTTGGCGGTCACTAAGGTCAAACCTTAAAAAACCCTGGAATTGTATATTAGTTGCTAATTCGAAGCGCTAAACACAAGTTGGCACAAGCTAACAAGAAAATAAACCACGCAGTGAGATTTAACTGTGAAAATCAGATTCTGAATGTATAGGAGTGTTGAATTCGTTGATGGGATCTATGCTCATATGCAAATATCTGGAGACTTGGAGTCTTAGATATATGCTTTAGAAAAAAGTAGCAACAGGAAGTGATATGTTTGTCCATAACTAAAAAACATTCGCTATAACTTACGTTAAAAACAGCGTAAAGACGAGTTGCTGCAAGAAGGATCATTGTAATTGTTGAAGTTTCGCTGGATAATACAACAAGTACTCCCAATGCTACGCAAGTTTGGCTTGATAGCCATTCCAAAGATTTCATGCAGTAAAGTCCACTGAACATTGCTCCAACGATTCCGAGAATCACTAGATACAAACCCATCAAAAAATCCGAAATAGCCAAGTTCAATATTAACATGTGGTTTGTGCGCAGTGAAGCTGACTCATCCCGTTCGAAGATGTTCTTCAATTTTTCGCATTCTCCAAACACAACTACCTGAATGAGTTTATACAGAAAAAGATGATTATAAATGCTTGATTGTACAAACAAATTTTGATTGCAACTGTTCGCCACTATGCCGTTCCAAGACACTGCATTGGCCATCTTTATGCGATATATCAATGGTTGCCAACTTTTTAGGCATATGGCAAACTCTCAACCTTTTTATTCGGTACACCAAGGATTTCATCAGCGAAGTAGGTAATTTTAGTTCGTTTGACCATTCAGTGCGACGATTGTAACCAATTACTCATCGTTTACTGTTGTTCTCCAGAAGCAGAGGCGAATTTTCATTTTCGGGGCCCTAGGCTAATTTAAATCGGGGGCCCTCCTGGAAGGTTCGCGACAACGGATGTCATACAAATCAGCACTACACGTGCTCACTACATTCACATGACAAGTTGTTCCAATTCAAGACCATATTATTACTTTATTCATAATTCCTTCGATATCAGGGATAGAAACAGTCATACTGAAGCTAACGAAAAAGCCAGTGGTGAAGTTATCTGACAACACTCCCATTACATATTTATTGTGTTCCCTGTGCAATTTCACGGTTTGGAAGTGTCACGAGCTCGCTCTTGCATAAAGCACCTGTACCTCTTACGACACCTAACAACCTGTCTTACGACACCTAACTACCTCCTATTGCAATGTGCAATAGGAGCTTGGGGTGGCGTCGGTAATCCAAGTCTTCGACGGTTGAACGTATTGCACAACAAAATAATAAGAGCTATGACTTATAGTTCTTTTAGATCCAAGTTAGACCCACTATACAAGTATCT
>JGI24159J19872_10009970_pt1 | contig 12456 bp, 6 predicted proteins | sample Ectturendosymbi4_FD_19872 | JGI IMG/M metagenome (IMG submission 19872)
ATCTGGCATCGACGTGCGAGACGAACGACCAAGCAAAGCAATGCAATTCCACGCGGCACGTAATCAAGCAATGCAATTCTGCGCGGCATGTAATCAGTCTAATCAGTGGAGGCATCGAAACGAAACCGTCACAATGGTAAAGCAAGGTTTTTGCGTATTTTGGTAGGCCCAATGGTCGTAAAACAAGGTTCTACTTTAGTTTGAAAGACCATTGGAAAGGTCTCTCAAACCGTTTCAGAAAACACTGCTTTTTCAAAGCCGGCTTCACACAGAATCCGGTTATGGCTTACGATCCGGCTAATGGCCAACAGCAGTCTTTCAGAGATGAACGAATTTATGTTATTCAAATCCAAATCCAATCCGGCATTTCATTTCAAAATCCAAATCCGAAAACAGACCGTTTTAAAATCCAAATCCTGTTTAAATCCGGAATTTATCGCTACGTTGTTAGTCTACATCAGGTGTGGGGACTATTTACTATCACGGGCCGCATAAATAGCAGATTATCGCTGGCGGGACGCAAAAACAATTGATTTAATCGAAAAAGTCAACCTTTATCTAACTATGAGGGATAAGGGTTCTCTTGACATACCACCTAAGTATCTGCTTGTCATGTAGCATCGTTTTGACGCGAGTTTTTTACTCTCAATTGGGTAACGAAAATTCTGATGCGGGCCATATCAAATGTTCACGCGGGTCGCAGGTTCCCCACCCCTGGTCTACATGTAGGCTAATCCAACTCAATATGATTCGAGAAAAAAGTTTTGCATCATAATTCAAATTAATTATGCTGTACCTTTGTTTTACAACATCGTAATAGTAGTTGACACTTCAAAGACCAACGTAAATCGCAACCACTTTTAGCAGCCATGCATTAAGATGCTCAGTTATGCATATGATTAAGGTTTAGCCACTCAAAACTAGAATGTCCTACAAAGAATTGTAACTATTACGACCAAAAACGGAATTAAGTTTTTGGTGTACACATACAACACCCCAAAAAGCAATTTCATGAAAAAGGCATGTAATTGATGACCTTTGGTCTGTTCACAATAGCCTAGGCCACATCTCTTTTACACATTTTTGGCATTTTTTAATTTCATTCAACTGCAGTCTACATTAAGCAATATTTACTGCATAGCCTGTAGGCCTAACGGAAATATATTAAAAGCTTAACAGGTAAAAAGCACACGCAAAGTGTTACCACTAGGCTACATAAATAATTATCTGATGAAATGTGCTAAATGTAATTAGGCAGTAGGTATTAGCCTACTGTTCTGTGACGTATAGCAAATGTTGCAAACATAATTCTGCGTCGCCCTGAGCAACCTGAATGGAGAGTCGACCTGACGACCCGGCTAAACATTTAAATCCTCAAGCCTAAACATTTAAATCAACACGACGTGCGTTGTACAATTCCGAATGACGTCATAACTTCACTGAACCTGAACCAAACCTGATTCAATTTTCACACATTAAACACAGTAGGCCTAATCATGAAACTGAACTAAAAGTCATGAAAAATTTAGGGTAAACAAAATTATCAAATCCAAGTTCAAATCCGGTTAGTCAGAAATTATAAATCCAAGTCCAATCCAAATCCATCGAAAAACTAAAACTCCACAGGATTTATATCCAAATCCAAATCCACGTTCATCTCTGCAGTTTTTACACAGGCTCCGTTGGCCGTATCCGGGTGAATTTTCTCGGTTTCGATCTGCTTCCGGCTTATTTAAAATCAGTTTAAGTAAGCCGGACAGCCGGTGTTGTCGGTGATGGCGTTCTTGCTGTCTAGGAAGCCTGTCTTCCTATTCAGGCAAGAGAAAGTTTTGCCAGCTTCGTGGAGCTGATAAAATGTTTTGAACAAATGAGGCTTGCTACGGGATTTACGTCGACAAACCGTAGTGGAGAGATTTGTCCGATGGTAGATACTGCAGATATTTTTGGGTCCAGTTTTTGCATTTAGCTTGCCAGAGGGGTGGCTCGCCCCCTTGCCCCCGCCAGTTACGCCACTGTTTGCAGGCTTATAGAAAAGGTAGCGGCTCTGCAATGTTACAGCATGCACAGTCAAGCAAAGCGTTTAGATTAGCTATGTCCAACCCAAATGGCTAACTGAACCAAAAGTTATGTCGCTGTCTTAACCAGGGCCGCACATGGAGTCACATATTAATGAGGACCGCACATTGAATGGCTTACTTTTATCTTAGCAAATTAATAGCCTATAGCTTAACCTAATGTACTGAGAGCGTTCGAATTCTACTGTAACTGCAATGGGAACAAACGCGATAAAGTGGCGTCGAGAACCACCTGCATCAAAAATGTCAAATTCATGTTTATCAAACTAACGACTGGTTGTCTGTATGTAGGACACTTTCACTGCAGCTGAAACCTAAACTGGGCTGCATGCGTCCCGCAGGTTGGACATCGCTGGTTTGATGCACATTTAGAATAGTCAAACGTCTCATGGCGAACTTAGTTCAACTTCAAACAAGCAATAAACTGATAGTAATGCAAGAATATCAAACTTCCTTTTCTTGAACTACGATTGGATGTATTGTGACGTAGCGTCATAATGTGGATGAATCTATTGGAGTTTGATACTTAGAGATGTTATTTACGAGCCACTGCAAACGTTTCGTGACTTGGAGACTCTACGCTTGTTTCCGGCAAGCCGTGCAGAACCTTAAAAATAGTTGATGTGTTCAAGCAGCCCTCTTTTCATTAAGGCACGTTTCAAAAAGGGCGTTTNTGCAGATCGCCTTCCTACGAATCTCCGTACTGTCATTCTGGTATCAATTTAATTTTTAACTGTGAAGTATTCAAAGCAGGAAGTTCTGACCGTTGGTAATATTTGGCAACGCCGCCGGGCCTTGCGCTATTGATTGACAATACAACACATTGCAATTAATATTCCTTATTCGTCAAGATGATATAAAGTCTCTTAGAATGAAGTCAACAGCAAAACAGGAACATAATTTAAACCCCAAAAGGAACAGTTACATCCCCAAAATGTCTGTGGATCCTTGCCCCGTGGGGTCCACAACAGTACCAACGCGTTCGCGTTACCTACAACAATGTCCATCGAATTCTTCATTACAATCCAAGGAACGTTAAGTGTTCGACCACATCCATATTCATGTACTCATTTCGTCAGGCCATTTGGTGCCTTGATTGGAAACAACAAAAGTTGTATCCTTCGACGAAAGCAGTCAGCAGTACCATTTACTGGTGCGTATCTTCATTATCGACTACGCACACCAACTAACTGCAGCTGTGAGGCGTTGTGTATAAGCATTTCTTTACACTTGTGTTGTTTTAACTAATGTGATTCGGAGCTTGTGCCCGAGATAAACGTAAATAAAAAATAAAATCAAAGTTTTCTTTCACGAAGAATGATGCTCATTGTCAAAACTTCCGATCCTGCCAGGACTCGAACCTGGAATCTCCTGATCCGTAGTCAGGCGCCTTATCCATTGGGCCACAGGACCACTTGTCGTGAGCGTAACAAACAAAGCATTTTATTTACTTATTCTTTGCAACAAAACCGTAATTTCAGTTTTGAATATGGTTCTGATGCAATTTAGATTTAGTATGGAGTACTCACGTCGCAGTTTTTCCTTTGATTTACTACTGACGTTCACACCGTCTGGTTCAAACAGCTAAATTGATCTAGACACTGATTTTATTTCTAACCTGCTGCGAGCCTATTTTGTTCAATCTGATTTGCAGATTGAAGTTATTTCTTATGATATGACTTGCAGGGAAAAAGACTTACTGAAACTGAGACAAACGTTTCAGAAATGGTACGAAACTAAAACACACTTCTTCAGTGTAACGAAATGATTTCTTATGCCGCAAGACCACTTGGCAAAACTTATGATCGCCGTAACATGATAATGTCCTCAGGCTTTCGCTGTAACTTGATATGAACTTGTTTTAGCTTGGCTGAAATTCATTAGTCTTATCCTTTCAAATTTTGAACGTTTTATAAAGGGCAAAGCTACAGTAAACTTGACCTTCGAATCAATGTTGCTTGTATGCTCACCGAGATTTTGTACCATAGATACACTGTTTCTCGCGTCAGCTAATTTGGTTGTTGGACCGAACAATGAAATAGAACAGAATAGAAAATGGAATTATGTAGGCTACTCTGTAAGATCTTCAAGTGTTTGATTCTTTGCTGAGAAAGGATTTCTTTACATAGACAGTGAATAGATAATGGTTTATTGCTTTTATTGGATTTTTTCTTACTGGATTAGACAGGACAAAACAAACACAAATAGAAAATACATAACAACGAATACAAAAGTAGAAAAAGGAAGCACGGGTACACAAAGGTGGAATCATATATGCAACAGTCATTTACATAACGCAGCTGATGATGGCAATCAATGCACAAAGAGTTGCTTTTAATTGGATCGAACAAAACCACCACCACTGAAGAAAAAGAAACATTTATTTGTTTATGTATTCACCCCAGACTCATGCGGTACGTATCACACTGTAAGCCCACTGCATTTCCTTTCAGTGAGTTGTAACCAATTTATCAATATTTTTGCTATCCGAATCTTTATAAAACTAGGTTAACTGATGTGACAGCAGGGTCGTCACCAGCGGGGGGGCCAGTGGTGCCCAGCCCCCCCATTTGAAATCGGTGCCCCCCCATTTCGCGTTTGGCCCACCGCTTGCTGCATACATCGAATACTGTATTTTAAAAATGTGGCCACCCTTTCTGGTTTTTGGCACCCCCTGCTGCTACATCCTGGCGACGAGCCTGTGTGGCAGGTTGTCAGAAATTCTCAGCTTATAGCAGCACTGGCGTAGGAGGCGGGGGAGTGAAACTTGGAGGCGGGGGGGCGAAACTGGTTTTTTTGGAGGTCATTTTCTTTGGAGTATTTTTCGGGCAAGTTTGGGGAAATTTGGGCAAAAATCCTTCGCACCCCCAAAAATTTGCCTGCTCCTACACCTATGGCTTATAGTCAACGGAATCAAAGCATTGGCGTATTTTGGACACCGATTAGTGTAGCCAATATACTGTATTATTAGACTATGCGTGGACAATAACAAGCGTTTGCTAGCAAATGCAATGCATATTGTCGTGTTGGATGTTCAACATTTTACTGTTCTTAAGCATGGTAGCCTACTGTTCTTAAAACGAAATTCCATTTCTTAGAGAAAAATAGACCTAAAGCCACATTGTACATGAAACCCCACGGAAACTGTAGACTTTTGCGAAGATTGGGAATTGAGAACGGTTCATAGTCACGTTGATACGGTTGCATCGACGTCAGAAATAAGTAAAACTAACAAACATAAAAAACCTTGTTACTCTTTATCACTGATTTTACTGTTATTCGATCATTCTCAACGTGCTTGTGGTTTCCAAGAGTAGGCTAGTTGTTACAATTTGTGACTTGCCTCTAGAGCAGCTTTCACCTCTTAATTTTACCAAAAAGCAAGGGCGTTGTAAATGCCACAGGCACCCAGTGCGGGCGTGCGCCGCATTCCCGCTAATTTTTCATTTTTTTATTGAGCAGTTATTTGTTAACAAGTAATAAGACATTATTCTGAAATCTAGTGAAACTACATTTTGGGAGATACAGTAGAATTTGCCAATTCGTCACCTTAAGGGGATTAGAAAAAAGTGACGAATTAGGCGAACTGACGAATTATGCAAACAGGTGAAAACTCTGTCATAGAAGCTCGTATACTTTATCATAGTAACTCGTATACATAGTGCTCTTATTTGCAGTAAAATACAAGTTTATGACGTTCAGAACCGTCGCCAGACAGCCGTCAATAAGGGGGCTTTACGTTTGTGCGAGGGGGCTTTGCTTTGGTGCAGGGAGGGTTGGCATTCAAATTTGACAAAAATTCCACTAATTTATAGTGTTTCATATTTCAATTTGGGGGGTTTGGAGCAGTGTTTGTGGGGGATAAGCCCACAAAAGCCTCCCCGTGGTGACGGGACTGATGACGTTATGGTTGAATACAACAGTTAATTCCTCTGTTCTATCTGGACTCCTCCATTTAATCAAGCACCTTTAAATATTTAATAAACTTTTCCGCGTTCTCTCAGTGGGGAGTCGGATCGCGCTTCGAACCTCGTGTGTAAATTCGATAGACAAATTGCGAGGTGCGACAATACTCAGATAAAGATTCCTAATTTGCTTGAATTCCCATACGTACTAGCTGCTTAGACATCAGAAGCGAAACTGCAAATGACGAATTCGACGAACAAAACGCTTCTCAGGGTAGAAAGAGGTGACGAATTAAGCAAATTGACAAATTAGACGACGGCGAATTAGACGAACAGAAATGTACACAAAAGATAGGGATTATGCCGGGACCGACGAAAAAGTGACGAATTAAGCGAATTGACGAGTTAGACGAGTTCTACTGTATATTGAATGGGAGACTTAAAACTCGCAAAGCAACTTGAATTAGTCTTAAGTTGTAATGCAGGAAAAAAAGCACCATTTCCGCTGTATGTGGCTTTTACGATGACGATGTAAACGAAGAACAGTTGCACAGGAAAATCCAAAAATTTTTGGCAGGCAATGATGTAAATAGTGCCATTCTAAACGCTACTTTGAAACTATTGGCGCAAAACCGAACTTTGACATTTATTTTCGCGTTTAACATGTTTACTGCGCATGTATTTCGCATTGCCCTGTAATACATGTGAAGCAGAGCGTACCTTTAGTGCACATCGTCGCATTAAATATTATCTCCAATCGAGCATGATTGAACGTAGGTTGAATTCTTGTTGTTCACTAAATATTCGCTCCACTGTGACAGACGAACTTAATGTTGAATGATAGATGGATGCTTAGATTAGTAGGGCTGCAGTTCGCACACATACTTTTAGGTAATTGATTGTTTTCCATTTTTCATGATTCCACTTTAATCTGGTGTGAACGTGTTCTGAACGTTTTGAAAAACTCATGAATGACCAATTAATTGTGATTTGCCTGTAAAATTGACATTTGCGTGAGAGACGCTTTGGAACATTTCAACCGATATTATTTTACCAATTTTAAGCAGGTTTTGACGTCATATTTTGTGGCGTCATGGATTTCGCACACCCGTAGAAATTTCAAACTCGGCGCCTGTGGTCAATGCTATATCTTTTGCAAGGGCCCCGACGCAATGAGTTCGTCGATCTTTGACACAACTGATGTATAGGCCTACACAGGGTTGTAGTGGAGTGGTGTTGCAACCTCTCCGTTGGCGTTGCGTTGAATGTGTGATTTACCAGGAACGGGATGTGCGCGAAGAATAACACCCAAATGTAGTACAAGCAATAATAGAGTGATCGCGGCGCCTGATCTCTATTGTTGCTTGCTGCCGCAGTGTGAAGCTTTACGCACTTGCCTCTCGGGCTTTCCCATCGCAACAGTGTGAATACGTAGGAAAGGCGTTCCCACACCTTTTTTAAGTTTTGCTTTGAAATGAGTTTGAAGTTATTTCAAAATGGCTAGTTTTTTGAGTGCGTTCCTACACCTTTTTTGTTAGTACTACATCCCTGGGCCTAAATCACCGAAACTTGACCTATTTTTTAAATGGTTTAAGCTTTTCAAACAATTGTTTTAACAAATGGCTTAGTTCGCATAAAAAAGTCGTGAATCTGAAAAATACCGCAGTACAGGTTGGATACAGAAACTTCTGGTGGGAGAATGACCAAAACAAACTCTACTGTAAATTTTTTTCTTTGTATAAAAATTTCAGCGGGTAAACTGCATCAATCTACAGAGTATCAAACGGAAAACCCACTCAGCAAGCACAATAGATACCAGCCATCTTACTGTTAACTTGTACTATCTTAAAGGTTGAAAGATGCGTTGTTTTCTTTACCAGTTTTAACGACTTGAGTTTAAGTTTAACAAATGATTTTAGTTCGAATCCATTCTGATGCCCCTTGCCAGGGACCCCACAGAACGGAGGCATTACTCCCCTGCCCTTGAAAGGGGGGCAGTGGGGCAGAGGTGCCTTTTCACAACAGTATCATAAACAATTTCATGGTTTATCAAAATCGACTGAAACAAATTTATTGTAGCTATTCGCCCACCCAGAAAATCCAGAATGGTTTTCTGTAACTTCTATTATTATTTTGAGGTCAACATTGTTGCTGAACAGAAACAAACAATTGGTAACAATTTTTTTGGTTTTCATAAGTTTCCATTGCTTTTAACTCTTTCCTCGTTAAAAAAACATTGACGTCTATTTTGTGACACATCACTTTGTATTTAAACCGTGTTTCTCCTAAAATTTGGAAGATTAGCATAAACACACTTGTCGTGCCTAGTGGCATTAGGTTAGGTGTTCTTTTCAACCAATTCTTCTCTATCCCTATAACAGATGTGCCAAATGATTTCTCCAAAATTACATTGTGTATTGCTTGCCTTTACTTTTCTTTAGTTTAGTTTTTTTATTAATAGCCGAATATTTAAATGCTGTTCGGGCACCTCGAGTAGGTAAGCTTACGGTTTTTCGGTGCCCTGGCTGAAGGTTAACTGTTTGGTGCACTGCGACCAGACAACCTGATATACTTTACTGTTTGTTTTTATTTATTGGCCGCAATGGAGTGGGGGTACTTGTATCTCTGTCCTGCAGTCAAATACAATGCAATAAATTGCAAGACACTGAGATGTATCCGTCAATGAAAGCTTTTTACGTGCGTATATTCTGTACAGAAGTTTAATTGTAGAAGTTTGTAATCTCAACCGTACCAGCACTACTAAGCAACCAATATTTTGCCACACCTGTACCACGAACTTTAATCGTTTTATCACTCTTTAGTAAAAAAAAAAATTGAATAAAAGACACCAATTGCTCCTCAAAGTCCATTCGGCAATACTTGAGTTTGCAATTTGGTTGGTGCAGTGTGATCAGTTGGCCATGACGAATGCTTTGTTTAGAGTCCCAGCCATATCGTCACCTTAACTGCTTTGAAAGTCAAAAATCAGATTTAAACGCATTTCTTGTCCTTGATCTTCTTTTCATTAATCAAGTGCATTAGGATATGGGTAAAGGTATTTTGAAATCATCGGCAAAGTAATTTTTTGTTTTAGAAGGAAACAGCGTCCAAACAGAATAAACGGACGGCCACCTTCCACTTGGCAAAATCCGACACTTTTCATTGGAAATTCAATGAAGCTGATTCGTGCAACCCAAATCAGATGAACTCGTGTAGGAGTGACTGCTTGCAAGATCCACCAAAACATCACGAAAAACTAAAAGCGTGAGGTCTGCTGTTAGACAACCGCAGCGAAGTGTTGACAACATCGCAGCCAATCAACCGCTTGCACATAGAGGCAAACAACATCCAAGAAACCGATGTGCAGCTGACATCTGCAATTCTGTCACTTCATTTAAGAAATGCCCGAAAAAAATCTCGGTGGTATGGCAAAAAAGCACGTTGCTACAGGCGAGGTGCAAGGAAAGTGTCCTGCGAGAGCTACATGATATGGCGCAAGAACGCACACAATTGTGTTGTAAACAAATTGTAATTAATCTAACCTAGATTATCTGTTCCTGTGTTGTTGTGACAGTCGTTTTCCTTGAGAGTTCAGTCTGTTTCTTGACAATAAAGTGCTTTCTTCAGCTTTGTAGTCGATTTGCAACAAAATCGAAATTTTTAGTAAGCCCCTAGTAAGGGTGCGTTATCTTCTGCAGAAAAATCAAGGCTGGTTGGGACTTGAAGGCATTTTAGGTGGAGAAATGTATTCCAGGAACAGGCGTCCTGCGTTATTATAGCAACATGAGGAAAAGTATTGATTATGAAACCGCAGACAAATAAAGTTAAAACAGGCTTTAGGTCTACTGTACCTGCCTCCAACTCCCAACATTAAAAGCACCAGAATTATGAAACGCGAAACGGTCGTGTTATGAAACAAAACTATGTGAGAAAAAACACGAACGGCAAAAATCTTCAAGGTTGGAGAACGAGTGTCAGGAGCGGAGATTGGAAGATCGGGTGCTAATCTGTAAGAAGCAAAAACTAAGACAGGGTTTGCAGAAACGCATAGCTGTGCTTATTCTAGCATGTAAAACAAAGGTGTTTGGAAAAGGGTTCTCGTCGTTCGGTATTTGCGGACGAACGATTTGGTACTGCTTGCATCTTCTGAACAGGACTTTTGCGCTGCGTGCGACCAAGCGGGTATGAGAAATAGAACCAAAACACAGGTATTATCTCCAGAGAAACGCAAGCTAACGCGTGCTCAAAGCGGCAAATACACTGCAGGTCTTAGCACCATTACCTGTACTGCATAAGCTTTATCGCAGTGATAAAACGGGAGCTTTCAAACACAAAGCTGTCAGTTTTAATCGCAAGTGGCAGAGATTGCAAGAATCCAACCAGACACTCCTCAACAAAAAGTGCGCAGCTGTGAAATTCTTTTAAGCCCCGGATGTCAAGCCACTTCTCCGAATGCAGTTACGTTGGTTCGGCTAGGTGACCAGGATTTACCAGAACGCATTGGCGAAGAACGTCCTGCTGACTACACCCACAGGAAAGTAATCCTGAGATTGACCAGCCAGAACTCTGACATTGCCAAAAACCGCAAAATATTGCGAGGCTGCTGCCCCCATAACCCTCCCCAGAGGAAACAAAGGGTATGAAAAGTAAAGAGTCGGCTAAAGATAAATAAACCTAAACACCAGAACAACTCGTGTTACCTGTACTGCTGTAGCTGGAGCTATCAAAAGAATCTGAAAACTCCGAGTCTGACGCGTCGTCAGCTGTGCACTTGCTTCTGAATTTCATTCCTTGGCAGCATCCCGATGTCTTCCCGCACCTATAGGTCTTAGAACAACCGCTAGTTCCTACAGTAAAACAACTTTGACCACTAGATCTCATGTAGTCGGATGTTAATTTTGCGTAGACCGAGCATGATCCACCGCTTGACTTTTGACAGCGACTGTAGGAAATCGTGCAGTCAGGGTAGCTGGAATAATATGAGCTCGAACCACAGCACCCTGTGGAGCTAGCCGCCCCATAGGTTGCCGAGGTAGACTTACAACACTTCGATGAGGAGCACGCCGACCTCGAACCTCCTGATTTGGAGCCTTTGCAACAACCTGAATAAGTTGACCTGGAACAGAAGGAAACAGAGGACTTGGTACAACCCGACGATTTCCCGGCTGATATACTGCAGCCACTTCGCGAACCACTTTTGACTGAGCGGTCCATAGTCGAGTAATCTCCAAAACCACTACGGCTAGACGATGCAACTGATGCTGAATTCTGCAAAAATAAAGAGCTCGCAAGACAAATTCAATCGTGCTGGGAAATTAAGGTCGGCGTATGGAGTATTACCTCATTCTTTCTCATCACCTGAAGCAAGCCTTTCAAAACAAGGTTGCTTGGGATCCCATCAACACCTCTAGAAGGCATTGGCGTTGAAGTTCGGCAGACAGCACACGGAATACTATGAGTCAAAGGCCGCTTTGCAGCCACATAACCTGAACAAAAACCGTCAATGCTTGAAGATGAATACAAGTTATCCGTAGATGAACAATTAAAACACTCAAGTGATAGCTGGCAACTGTGCTAAATTGGCTATGTTTACGGGACTTTAAAAATTAAGGCAGATGACTGATTAAGGCAGATGACTGAACGTTTCACACCTTACCTTTAAGACATCCGTAACAAAACGAGTGCTGACATTTGAGAACGCGAGGGTCCTTGAACTGAGAGCAGCATATTGGGCAAGTGAGAAGGTCCTTTTCAAGCTGTTCCTGTAGTTGACCATTGTACGACATCTTTGATTTGACCAGAGCTCAAAACGTATTTGAACACAAAAATATGCAAAAGCAAAACGAACGTAACTGGAAAAGATGACGTACGAACGTAACTGGAAAAGATGAAGTGTAGCCAGGGCCGGCCTTAAGCCGATGCAACCGATGCAGCTGCATTGGGCCTCGCGCCATGGTGTTTGGGTAGATTCATTTTTGCCAGATACACCTTGCGCTTGAGAAATCAGTACAAAGGCCATATAAATTTCATTGTTAACAGAGAACGCTCTCGTCAGAACTAGCAAATTTCCTCTCGAACGTTAGCAAACGTGCTCAATTCTCGTGTTAGTGCTGTACTGCATATCTGTGCTCTACCACGATTGTTGCACGGTCGACTGAACACGATGACGTCATAAAATCACTGCTCGGATGGGCCCTGCGCCTAGGTCTTGCATTGGGCCCCGCATCTGCTAGGGCCGGCGCTGAGTGTAGCTTTACACAGTACAATGCACCCAAAATCTTGCTCGTGCATTCCACGCTGAAGGCCCAACGCTTGCAGTAAACTTGAGACAAAGCTAAAAATTATATCGGCATCTTGAGTTATTGGCTGAAAGTGGGCAGACGCATCTGAAAGGGATCATATACCACCACATCTAAGCCTTCTAAACACTCGAAAGATTGTGGTATGACTGACTTTCGCATTTAGCATCATCATCT
>JGI24159J19872_10009971_pt1 | contig 12456 bp, 10 predicted proteins | sample Ectturendosymbi4_FD_19872 | JGI IMG/M metagenome (IMG submission 19872)
AGAAAAACAAAGCCAGCTTCTGTCAACTACTTCGCTATTGTGGTTCTGGCGACGAATAAGACTTGTGGTACATTTCCGTGACAAGTTTTTGTCTTTTATGTGTTGTGGAACATGTTTTAAAAATGATTTTTCATTACAATGTCAAAAAGAACCTGTTTGATATTTCAACCAATATTCCCGCATTTTTCCCGCTATATTGGCTGGCCAGAGGGCCGAGAGACCGATATCGTTGCCTCTAGTGATAGCGTTAGCCACCTCATCTGTCGTGTTTTTCGATGATACATCTTGACGTTCTTCTGCCACTGCATTGCTGGTTAAACTAGATCTATTTTCATCGCTACGTAGATCTAAGTCTGTCACAATATGTTCTTCAATTTTCTGTCCTCTTGCAGGTTCCGCAGAAATATCTCCGCTGGACTTCACTCCCACTGTAAAATAATCACTTGAATGTTTCTTGACTTGGCTGCAACTTCTTCTCCCATTTTTTCCTCTTTTGCTTTTTTACGTCTTTTAGCACCACTTGGATAAGCTCTACACTTGTTAGATGACGATCCCCCTTCTGTCCATGTTTATTTATTAATAAGCTCAATAAGGCTGCCACATTTTCATCGCAAAAATGGAGGATAACTTACGATTGTCACTTACTTGAATGTATTATCTACACTTAACCAGTCAAATAACAATTTGGCCTACTGATAAGTTTTAAGCATTGAAGTAAGACGTCCAGTATTGACAATGTTTCAGTCAAAACACACAAAACGAAATCCTTATTTACTCGTCCTATTCAGCCCACAAATATTTTGCAGTTCCCTTAAATTTCTTAAAAATGTAAAATCGCTTTTGACAATATCATGAAACTAATTGCATGAAAGATGTTTTAAATTGCACACAAGCTTTAATAGAGGAGAAACTGGTTCAAATAGAAAGATTTATCTTTCTTCTAGGTTTGTGGCTACATCAAGGAAAAAATTACTCCACATTAGCGTAATGAGCAATAACGTTGAAGTAAAACTGTGCACTCTTTACCAGTTCACTGAAGCATTCAATGGTATTGCAAGTTTCAAAATATTTTGCCTATCTTTCATGTTCCATCATTTTACAATAAATTGGATTTGATTGATGCTCTTTTTGCACGAACCCAAACAAGTTTTGGTATTGATGGAGTTGAGTATAGGGACAGCTTGCTATATGTAAATACAAATATATCATAGCCACTGACAGGGGGCAGAGGGTCGAAGTGCCCCCTTGGCAAGTTGAATGCAAAAACGATCTCCCACTTCACTCATATTTCGGTTTTAGCATTGCTATGCACAGAAGATGATGACAGTTGTTATCGAAACGTTTGCAAGATGTCAGTTGTATCGTTTGCTTTGGCCGTAGTATTTATTATAACGGTTTTAGCATTCTTTTGATTTTCAGTAGATTGTTGTTTTTGTGTGTTTTTTGGATTATTTTCCGGTGATTTGAGGTTTTAGTTTAGTCATTCACACTCGGATTCACCATCATTTCTCAAGTTTTTTTCTGAGTGTTGGCTAGTGGACCCCGTACAGTTGCCAGTGAGCCCATTTTATCTAAGCTTATCACCCTGGCTCAAACCTTTAGTTAAGCCAGTGATGATAGCTATGTGAAATAACAAAATGTAAAAAAGAGAACATTTTGACATTTTTGAATGTCCTCGGAGATTATTCAATTTCTCATTAAAAAAGTGGACATGTACTCCAAAAAGAGGACGTATGACCCTACATAACAATGCTACCCATATACGACCTATGCAAATCTGAGTAAGACAGACGCAAAATCTCCCAGTAACGAGACGCAAGCTAATGCGTTCTATGTGGATTCACTAGATTCAGATACCTGACCGATTTTCCGGAAAACAATAAGTGTAATAGTTGTTTTGTCACAATATCAAATAATATACAAATAAATTACTGCCGTATGGACAACCGATACATTAATAGCGTCTACAAACTAACTTTCCTCGCTAATAAAAATGACCATGCACATGTCGTATATATGGCTAAACACATGAACATGGTGGGGCCGCTTTTGGTGGGAGGGTCCTGGGCCCACCTTCCCCCTAAATCCTGCGCTGCATGACTTATTATATTTATCTACCTATTGCGTACCATAATTGCGCTTTACAAAATTGTGAGCCTAGGAATTAACTGAAGTCAATGTCTGTGAGATCATGGAGGTGAGCATTACTCCGTTTGCTTTGAAAGCCTCGCATTGCAGCCATTGGTGTCGGAAGGATTTTTTCCAGGGGGGGGGCACCAGTGGATTTTTTCTAAATTTTTCCAGTGGGGGCCAAAAGTGGTGAAATTTGATTTTACCTACTCGAAACTAGGAAAACAACTTTTTTTTTGCTGAAAATTTCAAAATCCAGGGGGGACTTGGCCCCTCCTTCCGACGCCCATGATTGCAGCAAGGGTGATCCTCAGAAGTGCAAATCTGAGCTTTGTTCTAATATAGGTTATGACAGATGCATATGGCTCCCTGCGTTTTTCAGCTAGTTTTTCAGTCAGTCTTTTGTTGATCTTAGTGCATTCCGGTGTCATCCACCCACTTGTTGTGTAGACAAAGGGATTCAACGAATTTCAATCACTCTTTGGTTGTACTTACCCTTCTTTTCTTTTTCATGTTGTTGGTGGATCTGCAAAAGGGACTTATCAGAATAAGACTGTAAGGTAGGACGTGTGATCCTTAAGGCGAAAAACGTTTTCTCACAGCTATTCCAACCTCTCGTAGAAATGACCAACCTTGCATTGTCAAATGTGTTGACTTTTCTTTCAAATTGGTTTTCATTGATTGGCAGAACTGTGGGTTCTATCTGAACATCTCTACAGACCTCTCTCATTATCTGTGCCTCAGAGTCTCTCAATGAGTTGTGCCTCATTGAAGCGTAACCGCTCAGTTTGTATATAAGGTTGTGTTGATCCACAGAGTTTGTCTCTCCACAAGCACAGTAATCCATTGCAAACGAAAACAAAAACTGCAACAGAATAATAAATACTGTAGATGCATTTTCTGTCACTAAGACGGACTCTTCTCGCACTTCATGAATGTCTTGCAGCACCGTCAACGGGTGCGAGTAACCCTGGTTGGGAATCACTGCACTATGGACAATAGGCTAATCTTTGCCTATACGCCAAAAGCCCATCTGAAAAGATATTTATTTTGTATATAGATATTTGCTTTGTTTTCTTCTACTTTCTTTTATTAGCACTTGGCTGAGAATCAACCTGTGTTTGCCGTGGGCTATGCCTTTCACGAACAAGTTGGTATTTTTCAACATATAAAGTCACATTGTCGCGCAATTTAAATACATGTTTAAAGAGAGGTTTTTATAGTACACAATGTTTAAAGATTTTTTGAAAGGTAGTGTCTAACTTTGTGTATAAGACTCCAGCAATCTGTGCAAGTGGTGAGGCTAGATATGAAATCAGAGCTTTCTAGTGTTCACCCCTATGTACGAAGATACATTAGTCTGGAATACTATGTTATCATTAAAGATGTAGTAAAAACTGATGTGGATTTTTATTTGGATGAAATAACAAATCATTATATTTTTGATGTTATTATGTCATTTAAAAACATCAAAGCATGAACAGTGGAGAAATTTTTCCGAAAACTGAACTGATGTAGTATGGTGTTTTCTTCACGATATTTTTCCAAATCCTGTGACAAAGTTTTCGAAAAATATGGTATTATAGTAATGGGTTTAAAATTGGATGGAGTAGGAGTGTCACACGTTTATGTGTAGGAATAATTTTGGTTAGTTAGAGAGTTTCTAGGTATGCTTCTTCAATACAGTAGTCCAAGTATTAAAATGGCAGCTAAAACAGGAGGTATGACATATTTACTTATATGGACGCCGGAAGGGGAGGGGGCAAGGCCTTCCCTCTGGATTTTGGAATTTTACATTTTAGAATCACATTTTTAGCAAAAAAGGTTGTTTTTTCAAGAGGGACAAACAAAATTTCACTACTTCTGGCCCCCCTGGAAAAATCCGAGTAGTCTACGAAGCCCTTCCAGTAGCGTAGCCAGCTTGAAGTTTTGGGAGGGGCCAAATATTTTGACTTGCAAGGGAGGAACAGTATTTGTTTTGAGACATCGCCTCTCAACTCAAAGCACAAAACGACAATATATGCTAGAAATTTGAGGAGAATGACCCCCCGACCCCCCTGGCTACGCCTCTTCATCCATTTCCGCTTCTTTGCGCCGGGGAGCATGGCTGCGTGAACAGTTTCCTTGCAACCACCCATGAACTCCGAGCACAAGGCTGGACAGGCCGCAGTGCCGTCTTTCAAGTCTTCGCGAGCCCAATCCAGTCTACTAATTTTGGTGGTGCGCATACCACTTCTCGGGTGATTTGATACGGGCAGGGATTTTAATCATGAACGTTATTACAGCAGCTTTGTTATCGTCTACTCTAGCCAAGGGCGGATTCAGCCAGGAATTTTAGGGGCGGCGATTTCAGTAGTACTTGCAGTCCTCATAACGGTTTCGCTGCTGGAAGAGAGATGAAGTATACTTCACAACACTGTTGTGGCAAAACAATGGACGACGTGCATTGTTTACCAAAGCACGACAAAATGGCCTTTAATCGTGAATGTTGTTTTCTGAATTGTACAAAATCATGGTGAATAAANTTACTTTCGTCAGTTTTAGGGGGGCNACCGCCCCAATCGCCCCCCCCTGGATCCGCCCTGACTCTAGCACATCAACGCGAAGCTATAATTCCCCTGTACAAATTGATTGTATGAACATAGNTTCACTCACAGAACCTTAGGCTGTGCCGCGCGATGGATAAAGCTGCTTTAGGGTGTAACTTTAAAAACACTCTTTANATACAAGAGATTGTTGGGGATACCAGCAGTGTTCTTCGCGACTGTGTTGCGTAAGAAAAATAGAGACCCATCTTTTTGGACCCACTTTAAACGTTTTGTGGGTCTATAATATACGGCGCTTTCGAGCTGTAGTGATTCCCTGAAAGGTCACATAGTTTGATCAACAGCAACAGACACTCCCTTGTTTTAAAAAAGGTGATCACTAGGGCCATTTTTTGGACCTAAAAAACTTGAGAATATGATTATAATTTTCGGAAAATGTGACTTCATATGACCAAACAAAAATGTGACTGACCTGGAACGTGCAACTACTGTACAAACAAGCATTACCAGCGAAAATAGGCATAAGAGATGGTAGCCTCATGACTTGTTGAAGCCTCACTAAAATAAACGGCCCAAAAGATAAGCAAAACATATAGTTTGGTTTGAAGCAAATTTAAAACATGCATGGACATTGGTTTAATTCTTTGGGGCAGCAAGAACATGCACTTTTAGGCAGTGCATTGCATTTCATCCAAATACTTTGGTTAGCCTACGTCTTTGCCAACATTCGCAGGGTGCCCCAGTGGGTTCAATTTGCAGGATGCAGCTTAGATATAGTGATATATTAGTTTCACCTGATATTTTGAAATTGTTTTAACGGTTTCCATATTGAATTAGGTTGAAAATATGCAAAATATGACTTATGACCTAACATGGAAAATATGACTTTTTATTACTTTATAACATTTGTTATAGACTTCGTAGGGGTGCGACTATTGTGTTAAAATTCGTTTCATAGCTTCCTGAAGCACAGAAAAAAATATGACTTTAAATGGCCCTAGTAATCATTTTTACGAAATACCCAACATTTATCGCATTTATCTTTTTTTATCATCTTTTAACAATTATCCTTTTTGGTGCCGCCTATTTGACTTACGATCCAAGCGTCTGGATACCCCTCTGACTGCTAAGCATATCTGTTATTGATAAAGCATTTCCCCTTTTCTGTTCTTGGCGCTACACCAACGTCAAAACTTTTGCAACTTTGTATGCATACGCGTTGCAGCAACGTTTCCCTCGGAAAAATTGAGTTGAAGCGGATACTTCACAGCTCGATCAATGCAAGACATGATGGCGTAAACTTGACATAAACTGGTTGGAAAATTTCGAAAGAGCGATTCTGCGTGATGTGTCTTAAAGATTCGCTGAGACTACGTAGGTGACATTGCTACCTGCAGCTTACAGAACAATCGCACGCGGTTGTATTGATAAAAGCCGCTGCTTTCTAGTTTGAGGCAAACGTATTGATTGCTGTAGTGTCGTGACCGAGTCTGCCTTTTCCGTGTAAACTTCACTTCCGCTGACTTTACAGTTAATTTAAGTAGCATTTTCAAAACAGTATTCACTGCTTAAAATTCCAAAGCGTCTACAACTTTTTTAATCAATGTTCTTTGTTCATTTGTTCGTAATGTGTCAGGCACTGCACTTTAAATAAACGAAAAGCACCAAACTCCGTGACAGAATATTTATAAAGTCCTATAAACACTATCCCTGTAAGCTCTGATAGCAAAAATGAAGGAGCGAACCTGAGGCATTTAGTAGGATTTCTACACTGCATGCAAGTATACGCAATCACTTAGCTCAGTTCTCATGCCTCAGTCTGAGCAATGCGCAGTCCGCCAAGGAAGCGCTCACTTGCAGGAGTCTAGGAACACGTTCTAATCAGGTTTTCGCAGAATTGCAATCGTTCTTTCCAGTCTTTCCTGTATCGCTAGAAACCGTCAGGTTCGACTACCTTGCTGCAAACTCGCGCAATCCGCTCGCTGCTGCTGCTGGATCGAATTGCCGGCCACACAGATCGACATCTCACAACCAGTGGAGCGGAACGGTGCGGGGAACGTTGCAGACGGCACCCGTTGAAAAGCCAGGACTTTTTTCTCGGCTATGTTGGTCTCACTTGTGGCTAAGAAAATAATTTACAAACACTTTCATCTCACGAAAGCGTCAGTGGAAGCGTTCCATACGCGAACAGGCAAAAATCTTTCATCTCCAACTATGGGGCGCAGTTCGTAAAAATGTTGTATCTGACAGATTTAGCACANAAACNGCTATCTCTGCGCATATTTAGCTATTTCTGCGTAGAGATAGCTAAATCTGTCAGATATAATATTTTTACTAACGGCGCCCTATATCCAACCATCAACACTGCCTCCAGTGGTGAAGGTTATGTTTTCTGTTCATTGGATTCTGGTGATCCAACGTGCCACGTTTCTCAAGTTGCGCATTCCTTCAAAGGTTTCGAAAACGTCCAACAATAAATCAAGCCAGATGTTTTGGTACAGGTTTCCGACATTGAATCACTTTCCCCAGCAGAAAGGTTTGGCTGACTTCATCTGCGATGTAACTTTAACATTTTTATTTAAAAAATCAACCTCTAACCTTTATTCTGTTCATATTAGAGAAGAAAAATCAGCTGGAAGACAACGCATAACTCGTCATATACAAATGCTTTCCTAAGATTTTAACTTATCTTACACATATTCCTAAATGAAAAGCAAAGACCATGCACTACATTGCCGAACAATTTTGCGTAAGCACCTGCTGCAACGCTTTTCACGAACAGTTTGCAGGTAGGCTACAACACAAGATTTTTTTATGCTTCTTAAACTCGATTCGAGAAAACCAAAAGTAAACGGCAAGAAATTTATTTTCACACTTATTCCAAGCTTAAAAATACAAAATTATGGTGTTGGTGGGCCGTGAATCCTATCACGAACCTAAAAAGAAATACGATGCGTAAATCACAATACAAAAGCTGTATTTCCACAGTGAAACATGCAATTTCGAGGTGTGTTTGTGGGGGACAGTTTTTCAGAGAAACAGTTAGAGCAAATAACTTATTCATTGATGCTTCTTGTCAACTAGGTCCTTGGTCCACGATTCATGGACCACGAACCAGATTACCATTAAATGACACTACAGTACAAACAAGAAGTATTTGAAATAAAATGAAAAAATTGTGCAATAATGCGAGCACATCTAGCAAGTTCTTTCAAGCAAGCCTGGACCGCAGCAGTCAGGATAGAAATCGGGTGGCATATAAATACTTTCACCCGACCAATCGATTTCTCTTGCAAGTTCTTCGGACATATAAAATGTGATATATCCATACCATGCCATGCCCTGCGAAGTCACACATTAAGTGCCTGAAATTGGCGACATAAAGGCGTTTGAAGATTTCTGACTGGACAACCACAAATGCTCTTGCGGAATTTCTCCCTCTGCTGAGGCAGGTGGAAAATTCTGCTTTTCGGAATGTTGTGAGGAAGAGTCTGATTGGGACATGTTGTGGGAAATAGCAGAGCATATATCAGCAGCGTTCTCTCTTTACTTTCTCGTTCAACAACATTCAAAGCAGTCGAGTAGACGTCGACAAGAGGTTCTTCGCTATCGTCGTTATTCTTACTGTAAAGGCAACAGCATTTACTAGTTTCCTTTAGTTAGGTCAAAACGTTGGCTATTTAAACAATCGTCACGTGATTTTAAACATTCTGTTTCTTGCTAGCTATTTTGATGCAATGATAGTGTCACCTTGCATTTACGCGGAGGCGGACGTTTACAGTTGGAATGGGCAATTGTGTTACTACAAATACTGAAATATAAATTTACCTGATGTCAAACAAAAGGTTTGGGCAAACGCATAAGATCGGCGGAATAAATTTGGGACCCATGGCCCCTAATTGCATCCGCTAGCACCTGCAATGCTTTTCAGTTACCATTAACATTAACCTAGTGATTTCCCTAGATGCACAGTTGTGGTGTTAAAAAAATTATTTTAAATTTTTCTCAATTTGTGGAACTCCTCTTCGGACGGTGGAAGTGTCAACTTGGATCTCATCTGTAAAAGCTTTTTTAACTACTGTGATACGCTATCCTATCCGTTTGAATTTTCTGAATTTTTTGTTTATGACCTTGCTCGGGAAGTAACCTTGGATACATTTTAGCACTGAAACATGAAATATGGCGAGTTTGGCTGGGTTTTGAGAAATCCAGGTGTGTAGGTTAACCTGCCGCTGTACGCGGTGTACCCAAATATTTTTAATTGTTCAGGTCGTTTGTGAATTGTTTTGTCTACTCTTGCTTGTATGTACAGTTTTGGATGGTAATATTTTCAAGTGTTTGCTGTGATTTTTCCGATATATTGATGCAAGGTCATGATACACAGTATTATAAATTTCCTTGAGTTTGCTCACCCTTTGTTCTAAAAGTAGCGTAAGTGTGTTAACTAATTCAATAAGCGTGGACTTCTAGATGTTGTTTCGAACACTGTGAACTTGTGTAAACCGCAGGGAAAGCTTTGTGACTTGAAGACACTGCAGTCAACGAATGATTATAAAGTTCAATGGTTTACTTTTTGCAGCAAAGGCACAATTTTATGAAACATAAATAATAGATAAGAAACAATAAAGCACAAAGCAAGACATCTTTTCCTAGTTGGTAAACGGGCAGTGTCTGNAAATANGAAATGTTCTTAGAATGGAGTCGAAAATAGAACACCTCAAAACATTCACCCATTAAACGAATCAATTTTTTAAATGTTCAGGCCCTGGNCCCAGGAGTCTGCAACACCGGCCATAGATCAAAGTCGCACAATTGATGGACTAAATGTACACTCAGTACATGTGAACGACCAACTACTCATAAACGGGCAAATTGTGCTCGGTGATGTATTTTGCTGTTGTACGCTTAAGCTACTATGAATTATACCACGAAATATTGCTGAATACGCACCATGACGGAATGATAATAACGCAATCTGCTTCTCCCATTTGTGCACGCAACCATTCTGAAGGGCCAGCATGGTAAATTTCTACCAAGCTGCGCAAGTTGCAAGTTATCTTCATTCCAGCACTTTCGAGTTGTTCGATTTCAGTCTCGCTTGCACTGTGCGGTTCGCTTGCAATGACTAGCACGTTCTTTTCTGTAAAACCTGTAAAGCACGTCAAAGGTGTTAGGTGATGCACGTTCTTTGCTGAAGCGTAGCAAAGCATGTTTAAACTAAGGTATTTGTGAAAACGTGTTTCGCTTTCACACAGATCTACTCAAAAAGCACATCCGCACACAAGATCTCGATTTCATGCGGTTTGGATACCTACCCACGACACAAGGGTCACAAATCTTTTTGCCACACTTTCAAATGTGGAAGGCAGGGTTGCGGATCCGGAGATAAAGTGTCCGACTCCGACCTTTCCAAAATTTCAAACTTCTTAACGTAAAATGAATGAAATTTAGCTGTCATCAATTTTGTAGCAACGAGCACTCAGCGGAAATCGTGGTACACAGCAAGAATTCTCTGTTTCAACAAGTTTCAAATGAATGTATCATTTCATCAGGAATTCCCAACTTGGGAATGTGATGTAGAAATGATCCAGTCGGACTTCCGGTGTCGAAGTCGAGCAAAAAAATCCGTCTTCGACTTCTAGTGTTGTTAGGAATCCGACTTCACCCAAAAACCTCCTACTCCTTGCGACTCCGACTCCACAACCCTGGTAGAATATAATGTCTTTAATGGTGTCTGTAACCAGTTTCAATCTCGAACTTTGTTATTTTTATGGAGTCAATAGTGCAACCTCTATTTTATTGTTAGCTTACCAACAAAACTGTCAATTTCAATTTGGTTGGGGAGGTTTTCTGACCACATGTGCAATTACGCCTGGAAAAATAGGATGATTGATATATCTTGCTGTCCGATGAAACTAACAACCATCTGTCCACCTACTACAATAAACTAATAAATGCACAGCGATTAGTTGCAACTCTTCGAAAGGCGTACTGTCCCTCATAAAGTTTTCGACAAAATTTTTAGAAAGTTGTATTTTTGTAGCAGTTCTAACCTGTGTCAAAAATATTTTAGTTTTTCCGTTTTCGCTTGCAGCAAATTTTCCAACGTTTTTCTTGTGCGTGGTCGCAGATTAAAAATGCTGTAGTCAAACTGAAAATTATGCAATTTTGATCCAGTGCGTAGACTCACACAAACCAACCTTTCATATGCCTGCAACGATGGTACAGAATACCGAAAACCATCAGAGCAACGAAGACAATTGGGATGACTATGCATGCAATCCAGCTATAATTTCCTGACGTCATGGTTGTCGCTGTTGACACCGTAGCTGCCAAAGTGGAGGGAGGGTTGGACTGTAGCCGGTCAGCTGCACGAGAAAAGATACCACAATAAAGGACTGATTAGGAGTAGGGTTACCAACTTTCTGTTTCGCCATTCCGGGACACTATAATACCAAGAATTCCAAGATTGATGCAACAGAAGCTTACGAAACACGATAGACATCAAAAGCAACAGCGCGTGTTGCGCGTCATAGATGATGATTGTGCAGCGTTGGCCTAATAACATCTAGGGCCCTAATTAATTTTATCATAATAGAAAAAATTCGTGAAATGGTGAATCTTTAAGACATAAATGCACAAAATTACTAAAACAGGAAAAAATTTTCAAAGTTATATCAATCTTAATTTACGGAAATATTGTAATCAATGAACTCTCGCTAAGACAAAGAGCTGTCAGTAACTTCCGGGACAAAAGTGACCCAGCCCGGGACACCGGACGCCAGATATCAATTCCGGGACTGTCCCGGCCATACCGGGACGGTTGGCAACTCTAATTAGGAGTAGGATGTCAGCTTAGGGCCATTGGTGCAACAGCTTTTGCAAGTTATAGTCGGAGGATTCCAAACTGATCGTAGCCAATCCACAACATGTGAAACGACACTGGACAATGCATATACTCATGTCACAACCAAGAGAACATTACTTTCTTGAGGCCCACCTCCTTGAAATGAGTGGTAATTCTAATATTATGAAAATGCGCCCATAAGAGCAACAACAGAAAAAGCAATGGTGGTTGACATGAAATAACATTGGACATTTGGAAAAACAACTGTTTTCATCGGCAGCAAAAATTATTTAAAGTGCGGAAATGCACTACAGAGAATTTCGCTATGGAGCGGCGAAAACGCACAGAAAATGTCGGGAAAATAACTATCATTCACCATTGCAAGTGCTGAATCAGCAGCAATCTACGGCGCCTAAGCCACACATTAAAATACATAATAGATTATCGAGCGTCAGAGTGCGGTATTTTCCTTGATCAACAGCGACTCGAGTAATATCAAGCATCTTCAATCACTGCAAGGTCTAAGACCTCTGGTTCAACAAAACTGACAACACTACTTAGCTTGCGCATGCACCTCTGAGAATATCTGTGTTTTAAGTCTGCTAATGGAGTTGCTGCGAATCTGACCAATGCAGGTTTTGCCGAAACAGCACGTAAACTTGCATAGGGTATTTGAGGATTTTAAAACACATTGTGCCTGCTTAATTGGCAAGCTTGCTTGAACTGTTAAAGTTAAGTTTGAGTTTGGATCGTTACTTACACAGAATTTTCCAACGTACAAGCTTTAAATGCAAACTAATTTTAAACAGCGTTTTTTCATTTTTTTCGAGATCTTTATGCATGACGAGAGATTGTTGTTAACTAAACACAATGCAAAAGCGAATTGGCAAGGTTTCTATTGTACTGTACTATACTTCGGAGAAAAGCTAGACT
>JGI24159J19872_10009972_pt1 | contig 12455 bp, 9 predicted proteins | sample Ectturendosymbi4_FD_19872 | JGI IMG/M metagenome (IMG submission 19872)
TTTTGAGCCATTCAACAGCTCTCTAGCGCAATCGGCGGAGGAGCTAGGGCGTTGGTAAGGCAACTGAAAACTGCTGTTTTTTAGGCCAAAATTGAAGTACGAATATATCGTACGCCGGCTCTCAAAGTGTTAAGAGCACAACAAAAGTTGTGTACTGACACTAGAACTATTTTGTTCTGTAAGGCCAATTAGTTAACAAAACTGCCATCTAATCAGTTGAATCTGGAAATTCACTGTTTGAGCTTGGACGTGCGGTGTTGATTTTGGCATCTTGGCCAAAGGTTGTACCATATATACTCGCTTATTAGCCACATCCGCAGATAAGCCACAGCAGAAATTTTAACCATATACCGAGAATCAAGAGTTATTCACAAATAAGCCACAGGTCAATTGACCTTTTCACTGGTGAAGACCCTGCACGATCAATCGACCACAAAATATTGATTTTTACAGGCAAATGCAATGAAAGTCAATTTTATTGTTCAAAACCTAAGAAATGTTTGAAGTTCATCTATAAGCACATGATAGTGCCCTACTTCTGCTAATTGCGCCTACTTTCGCCCATTGCCTAATGGCATTTGCGGTTTGACTGGATGACTGAAATTCAGTGATAGCTCATGCGAAAACCTTGTCCCTCTGGGTATGTTGCACGTATCAGCTGCAGGCAAAATACAGGCCACATTCCAGGTAAAAAAAGTGCGGGTAACAAGCAAGTATATACGGTAATTTCATTTTCTGGTCTTCCCCAATAGGACAGTTGCTTAATCGAAGTAATGGCACCGCAGCTTTCCTCTGTAGTGCGCTTTATACTTCTTTGAAGTGAACTATGTGATTAAGTGATACAAATCTACATGAAAACATTTCAATGCGAATATCCAGTTTATGTGATTAAAGTTTATGCAATTAAACAGACGATTTTCTTCACATATGCATGGTTTTGTTTTGGGATTCCAGAATCCTATGCAATAAAGCAGATTATGCATTTACTCAATATGCAATTAACTGGAGTCGTCTGTAATTTGATTTTGAAGTTCAGTGATTATTTCCAATAGTATTCATTCTGCTTTGTTGACCGCAAATAAGCCATCTTGTAGAACCCATAACTTCATGAAACCTCAACTGATTTTCAAAAACTTTAGTTTGCTGATATCAGCATAAAAAGTTGTTTGTGAAAATTTGAGCAAAATCTGAGATGTTGTGTGACAAAATCTGTTTTGCTGGATCAGTTAACATGAAATGACCCCATTGCATTGCGATAGCTTTGCCTCAGCATGCCTTGAGCTTTGCAAGTTACATATGTCTAAGTTTAGCAAAGTTATATGTTAGTTACATATGTCACTTTGTTGGTTGGTTGCACTGCAGTGATTTTTGAAACTGGGTTTATCTTTTTGGTCATTTGTTGGTCATTGACTGAAATTTTTTTTTAATGACAAAAAATGTTAGTTAATTCGTCACAATGTCTAAAAATGTAGGCAAGCGAATACTGCTATGGTGAGTTTTAATACTATTATGTGACAATTGATCAAAATGTCTCATTGTCTCAGCAAAAAAATAATCCCAGGTTTGTGACATGACTTATGTTGGCAAATACACAACTGCAGATGAATTAAATCAATTCAGAGGGTTAATTGTGCATTTGTAATTTTTGCATTTGTTATCTTCACCAGACTTACTAGGTTGTAAATATTTATGTAAGCATTCAAAATATCTACTTTACAAAACTGAGAACTGAAGAGTGCTACCGAAGATTGCCGTGTGAAGACGTTTGGTGTGTGAAATCCACAATGGCCACATTATCCAGGTAACCAGTAGTCTGTGCTGTTGGGGATTATGTTTATGATTTTTCCAGGCTATCAATTGCCATTGCTGATGAACTGCAGTGTGAAAATTAATATTGTTTTGTTAAAACAGTTGCTGTGCCATCACCTTTCAAATAATGAAACTATTCGTTGTATTTGCCAATATAATACTTGTGTGTACTTTTAAATAAGCTAGAAAACAACAGAGAATGATTTTTGTTTTATGAGAGTGTAATAAAATGAAGATAGCCATGCAAAAGCTCAACATGTTATGCAGAGTTTCCAGTTTGCAATTCCCTTCAGATGCATTTTAGTATAATACTGTTGCAACCTCTTGGTTGGAATTGTGTTGAATGTGTGGTTCACCACAAAACAGGGTTGATCAAAATCATGATTTTAAAAAAAATCTGATTTTTTTGATTTATGATTTTTTAAATTTAATGTGTTGAGGGTGGCCACCTAACAAGTAGTAATTTTTAATTTTAAAGAGTTTGTTTTAATATAACTTTTTATGCTTTGTTTCTTTTGGTATAGCAACTAGAATTCAGCTGAACTTTCATTCAAACTTACTTTGTACTTATCCATTACACTTAAATCAAATCAGTTCATAACATCAGTACCAGTCTTCAAAATGGTTTATTGGAATGACAACACTCAAACCATCACTTCATCAACTTCATCCATTACACTCAAATCAAATCAGTTCATAACATCAGTACTGGTCTTCAAAATGATTTATTGGAATGACAATACTCAAACCATCACTTCATCAACTTTATTAACACTTATGGCATGTTAATAAGCTTGTACAAAAATATAAGCTTGCCAGCCTTTTTGGTGTGAAGTCTATTGTTAATATTGCAATGCAGCTTTCATTAGTTCAGCTTTTACAAAAGTGTAACTTACATGCATAAAATAGTGAAAACCTATAATACATGTGGTATTATAAATCTGATTCAAAAATATCTTCTAAAATTAATGTTTCCACCGTCAACAGCCTACATATTTGCTGGAATTTAGGTGTAACTTTTACTTTATGCCAGGCCCATAGCCATGGGGGTCATTCAGTGGCAGTGTCCCTAAATTTTTGTGTGCCCAGAAAAGTTTGTTTTAAACATATACCGTAATAAAAACAAAAACCTTGTCCCCATAACAATAAATTTTGCCATCCAAATCTCAAAGCCTGACTACAGGCTTGCTTTTTGCCAGCCTGCACTTTCAAACTTGTGGCATTGTAATAGTTGTGACTTCTGAATCTGCAAGAGTTAGAGATTTCAGTCCACATGTGATTTTTGCAATTAAATGACATATAATCTATGACCTCGCAGTTGCTATGATTGATAAAACTTCAAGTGGTTTTATCGTGTGTCATTCTAAGAACTCTTTGCCTTCTGCACTATTACTGTATAGGCTAAGCGAAAACCTATTAAAATGCTAATTAAATGTGGCACAGACATCACACAATGCTTTAAAACGACATGATATTTTTGATTTTTATTGCTTGATTTAAATCAATCAACCCTGCCACGAACAGGATGTGCGTGAATAATAACACCCATATATATATGTGGCGTGACCATGCAATAATGGAGTGATCTTGTCGAGTGATCTCTATTGTTGCTTGCTGCCACAGTGTGAAGATTTGCACACTTGCTGCTTGAGCTTCCCGATCACAACAAAATGGTGCCGTGACTAGGATGTGAAGGTTGTGCTGGCTGCAACCTTCACAAAAAGAATGTGCGATCGGTGCGGTTTGTTGTAAAAAGGAGGGGATGTTGTTGCAACCTATCGGTTGGTGTTGCATTGAATGTGCAATTCACCATGAACAGGTTGTGTGTGAAGAATAACACTCACATATATATGTGGCGTGAACAAGCAATAATAGAGTGATCTTGTCGGGTGATCTCTATTGTTGCTTGCTGCCACAGTGTGAAGCTTTGTGCACTTGCCGCTCAAGCTTTCTGATTGCAGCAATACTAGTGAGCCTTTTAGTTTATCTACTGGTAACATGACTGTCAGTGGATGCATCACTGTTTAGACCGCAAAGAAGTGAGCTGTGAATTATACTGCTGCTTGTATGTTGGTAGCTGCATTATATGACTCCTTGAAGCTAAACAATCTATAATAACTGACCTGAACAAAAGTAAAACATGGTGAAATTGTATGCGAATGCAGATGTTGTAAGTGTTTTGCAAATGTCCTGCACTCTGAATATAGCTGTGGGAAAATATAACTTGCAGTATCAATCAGATGTTGTTGTGACTATTTTGTGTCTTGTGTAGGCTGTGTTCAGCTCTGTACTGATTGTAGCAGTGTCTCCCCTCTTGTTAAGCACAAGCAAGACTGTGCTTATCAGCTATGTTCCAAAACCATCAAAGAATCTTCATGAAATAAACCAATATTGTTGGTCATTAGGCATTTTACTCTTAGTTTGCAGTCAGTGACTGATTGTGTGCAGTGGGGTTGTGTAGGCATGGGTTGAGATGCTTGGAGGCTGGGATGGATGTGGGTCAGATAATTATCTGATCCATACCACAATATGTGGGTTGTGTATGGGTTTACTCTTTTTGCAGACTGAATGTAAATGATAACACATATCTTACTTTGAAATCATGCATTGATCTACTAATTTGCATCACTTTGTAACTCCATAACTAACCAGTCGGTTGTGCTAGAGCAGCGATGTCCAACCCAAATGGCTTGCACAGCCAAAAATCATGTCACTGTCTTCACCAGGGCCACACATTGAATGGCATATTAATGAGGGCCGCACGTTGAATGACTTGCTTTGATCTTAGCAAACTCAACTCAACTAGCATGAAATAAAAAATGTTATAGAACATTCTCCCAGTGTGCTTGCTGTGCAGCCTAGCAGGGTTGAGAAATCCATATCATTTTGCTGTGATATTGCCTTAATTTTCTTCATTCTAGCCATCGCCCTTATAATGTATCTATCCTTCGTGGTGGAAGGTTAGTCTACCAGTGCTAGAGTGTCTTTAAGGCTAGTACTTCTGTTTTGAGGTGAATTCTTTTGCTATGTTGATATAAACATCATATCTAATTACCCATTGTTCCTTAGCTAATAGCTAAAGTCGTTTGGGATGAGTTATGCTGGGTTTGCAGATGATACGAGATATGCTAGAATCATTCCTTGAACTGAAGCAAGGGTGGGTGAAAGTCATAGAGTTGCAGGTTCATTTCAGATTTTTCTTTCAATTTCCCCCAGAGTGTTGGTAGTGCAGTGCAATAGTGTTCTGGTTAAAAGTTAAAATATATTTTTTGTATGTGTATTGAAAAATAAAGTTTGCATGGCCCGTGGCTGTTTCTTGCTCCTGAGTTTTCTTTTGCTACATTCTTGTTGAATCTTAATTAGGTTATGCTGGTTGTTTCTTAATAGTAGATGTTATTTGTCATTGTTTACAAGCCTTTAATGGTGTGCGAACTTGTTCTGAAGAGCCATTAAATGTTTGACAAAATATATCCTTCTGTTGCAGTTTGCTTCCTGAACCGACACAGGTTACATTTGAGCAGCTTGAACCTGTGCAACCAACCTCCAAGGCTGTTATAACTATGAAATTCGAGCCTCCACCATATGGACATCGAAAAGGATTCATTCCAAGAGCAGAGAGAGACTTTGGAGATGGTGGAGCATTTCCTGAAATTCCTGTTGTTCAATTTCCGTTGGTAATTGCATGCATACACTACTCTATTTGCAGTTCATTCCATGAAGTGACATTGGTTCAATTGCAGCCAATAAAATGACTAAACTATTTGCAACAGCACAATACACTACAGCAGCGGTTCTCAAACTTTTTCATCTCGCAGACCCCTAAGTCATTGATTTATTTTTTGCAGACCCCCGAATATTGTAAACAACGCATAAACATCAGAATGCTGGCAACACATTAACAAAATGAACAACTCTTTTACTCGTGCTGTTGTCTCCAAAACAGACTCATCTGAGGTTGACCGAGATTTATGCTCCTGACAACATTTCCCTACAGGCTTTGATATTCTAGGCTTGATTTTGGACGGAGAAAACTGGTCAAACATCCATTCTGTTTTGATATTTTGGTTTGATTTTAACCAAATTTGAAAAACTAACCTCACACTGATACAGAACTGTCGCCAGAAAGTCTTTGATAAAGGGGGCTTTACGTTTGTGCAGGGGGGCTTGACATTCTAAAAATTTACAAAAACTTCTCTGATTTGTAATGTTTCAAATTTCAAATTGGAGGGCTAAGCCAAACAAATCCCCGTCTGTGGCAACAGGGCTGCAGTAGTAGTAAAAGGAAGGACTTCACTTTTGATGCCACCATAAGCCACTGTACTGCAAGTTTGTAACTGAGATTCTGAGAAGTCCAGAAACAAGACAGCTAGATTGAAGAGAATTTCATCTTGCCTCCCCTATTGGCACACAAATCTAAGAGTTTCATTAAAGTCTTCTTTGTCATTAACGTCGTTTAGGTCAGTTCAAAATGGATCTTTCATCCGTCCAGCTCTTTTTGCTCTCACTGCCTGTTCTTGCCTCTGAGATTATAGCCACGGCTACCATCGATTTGGACTAAAAAATATGGACGACCAGAATAAAATGACAGTTATTGGCATATTTTTTCATTCAAACGTCAGCGTAAGTGTAAACGCCATTGTAAAACAGCTTCAAACTCACTTTAAAGAAAACCATGAAAAATATGTAGGCACGCCATTCCCATGCGTTCCTGCCCCACTACACCCCTGCATGTATGAGATTGTATTCAATAAAAGTGCTTGTAACAACTAACAAGCTATCAGATGAATACGGCAGCCTCATACAACCTGTTAACATGAAATGTTCATTTTTTACATGGTGGTCCTAGAACTTTTGGCCAGGAAAGTAGAAATACAATTCTGAATCGTTTGCTGCTTCAGGTCGCTTTCTGACATTATTGCTGAAAATTACATAAAGTAAGGACGCAAGCCCAAATTAAGTACATGTCTTAGATTTAAGAAGTAAGTATACTGAAGTTTTCCAAGAGAGTCCCTTTCATACTAAGGACAAACCTTACAAATAAGGACGGTATGGTAGCCCTGGTTATAGCTAACATGTGCTTATACTAAGAGATGGCTAACTTGTCTATTGTTCTGTTGACTTTTGTAGTTGTGTAGTAACAATGACAATTTTCAACCAACTTCAGTCAGATAACATGGATGTTTCATATTACCGTGATGCTCATGCTCAAAACGTCCAAATAAGTTGGACTACGTACTCAAGAATACAAAACAGCAAATAGCCAAAGGAGAGATTAAGTTTACAGCGGACATATTTTCAAACTGTTCATCACTCTTAATTTCTTGATTTTTTATCACTTGACAGACCCCCAAACACCAATTTTTTCACCCCCTGGGGGTCCACAGACCCCACTTTGAGAACCTATGCACTACAGTATTATTTATACTTCTGACATTGATGCTTGTTTCACAATTGCTTCTGTTGTAAATATTTCTTCTTTGCATTAGATAATAAGTTGTTTTTTTACCAATTTGCCTTGCATTCATCACATAAAGGGTTTGCTGAGTTGACCAGTAGTTTGTGACAATGGTGGCAACTTTGCAAACTAATTATGAATGTTTTGGTGTTGTTAGGCTACTTCCACTAATATATGTAGCTCGACAGGAAAAACACGAACCATCAACCTTTCAAATTAAAAAGGCAGAAACTGGTCTGTGAGTGTAAAAATATCTTTTAAAACAAGCTTACCTTGTTTGTGTGGCAAATCTTAAACTACATGGTCTTGAATGAAATTTAAACTCAAGAGTCATGATGTGAGTATTTCTGCCCCATTTTCCATGACACCATGCTTGGATACTGACAGAAGGGTAAAAAAATTGACGCATTATGTGTCAATACTGCCAAACGGTTATTGTATTTATTCTATTAATCTTAATTGACTTATACTCTTTTGTTTCATATCACTATGCTTACCACATTGTTTTTTCCACATCTAACTAAACATCACAGCTTGCTTAACTGTTTCCCTTGTCTGTCGTTGCCCTGTTTGAAAAATAATTAGTGCACATCACCGCAAGGGCAAATGTTTTAAGAGAAAATAGCCTCAAATGTTTGCTTTCCAATTGGCACGTTCTAACGGCTTCCACTTGCATCATTTTTTTAGTCAATGGGCAAAAATAAAAAGAAGAAAGAGGCTTTGGCTGTGCAGCTGGATTCAGATGGTAAGATCCGTTATGATGCGATTGCTAGACAAGGACATACCAAGGACAGAGTGGTCCACAGCAAGTTCCACCAACTGGTTCCGAAAGAAATATTGGATGAAGATGATCCTGATCTGCAAAAACCAGACGAAGATGCTATTAAAGAGGTCTTTTGCACTCAGCGAACTTGTGCAATAGTGCAATTGTTAATCATAAGTTGTGGTGTTAACTGACATAGAATGACCTAAGTTTTTAACTTCATTTTACGTACTTTTTCTCATATGTTTGAATGTTTGGTAACGTTATTTTAACGAAATGTAGGTGCTAGCGAACTGATACAAGACTCGAAATTGAAGTTTTGCACAAAAGTACAATTTCGGTAGAGGTAGCGAAGTCTGTTAGCAATCAAGTGAGTGGTTTCGTTTCGTTAAAAATCGGCATAAGCTCGTTCTCCGTCTGTAGAGTGTAGCAAAAGCAACAAAGCTATGATTTCAACAGTGAAGTGAATAATATTCCATGATTAGTTTTTATGTTTCGTATTGCACATCATTTTCAGCAAACAGAAGCTACACGTCGAGCGCTCGAGAAACTTACGAACGAGAAAGTTTCTGCTGCGATGCCGGTGAAACGAGCAGAACAACGAGCTCCAGCACAGTACATCAGGTATTTTTTGTGCTTTTCTTTGCCGATTAAACAATCGGTTGCTGGCCATTCTGGAATACGTGTTTTTCTTCTGGCGCTTGTTTTTCTTCCGCTGACAGTGTTACTTGATTTTACCTAATCTCAATTGACAGCTGACAAATTAGGACCGACATTACGGCTGGTCTGGTGTGTCGTTTGGATCACGAAACATCGAACAAAAGAAGACATGTTTTTTTCGGGTGAAAGTAGCTGCGGGTAATTACAAGAAATGAAATGAGATTTTAAGGTTTAACTTTATTGATAATGTTCTACATTTTACTTTACTAAGTCAATAATTTTACTTACTCGGTCAAATTTTTGTTTCCTAACGCTTGCAACAGACTTTATACAACCTTTTTGTTCGGTTTATCAGGAGTTTTGAACGATGAGAACGTTAAGAACTTGGTAGTGATCCGTCGTACTCTGTCGTACGCAAAACTTAAGAGGATGAATAACTATGCTTTAAGATGGATCAATGATAGTAGAAGCTTTTCGCAATGTTGCTGCTGTTGGCACGCCTAAAATTATCGGGCGAATTGCCAGCTGGGCTCATCAGCCATCGAGTGTTCGTGACAGTTCTTTTCAATTAAACGTGATTGATTGCCAGGGACCTGTGGGGGAAGAAAGGGCACATGGGTTCAACACAAAGCAAGTCGAAAGCTCACCTGGTAAAACGGTCAAGCACAATAACGCATGTTCAGTCTACAAATGGCTGTACGGCAGCTGGATTTTAGATATTTTACCTCATAGCAGCTGATCTGTGCTGCATGATACACGATTATCCAAGCTGACCATTGCAGAATCGCAGACCTTGCTGCCATTACCGAGACCATGCACAGTGCGGTGTTGATTTTTCACGTCATTGTCCGCAGATATACGCCTTCTCAGCAAGGTGTTGCCTTCAACTCCGGCGCAAAGCAGCGCGTTATAAGAATGGTAGAGATGCAGAAAGATCCAATGGAACCGCCAAAGTTTAAGTGAGTCTCCAAAAGTAAAGCTTTTTTTGCGTTTTCTCTGAATATGTTACATCTGATGCTGTTTGGCAAAACTGTGTTGTTTCATCAAATTGAATTTTATAAGTTTTTTATCATTCTTCGCTCTTGACCATATTTATATGCATGTTGTCCAAAATCATCTTCTGTCTACATTGTTTGTTTAACTTTAGAAAACCGATTTAAATTACTTTCAAGCGATGTAATTTCTTTTCTTTTCATTCCAGGACAAACCGAAAGTTGCCCCAAGGCCCCCCAAGCCCCCCGGCTCCAGTGATGCATTCGCCCAACAGAAAACTGACGGTAAAAGAGCAACAAGACTGGAAAGTCCCTCCGTGCATTTCGAACTGGAAGAATCCCAAGGTGATGCATCTTTATATCAAAATGCATGTTTCAAATTTTGTGGTTGTGAAATCTGGTGAAGAAACTCGCCTAAACATTAAGCCCGTGGCCGCCAATGCCGTTTCACGATTTCTTTGTTTTTTTATCTGCAGGGTCACACTATCCCGCTTGACAAGCGTCTAGCTGCTGACGGACGTGGTCTTCAAAGCGTTCACATCAATGAGAACTTCGCCAAACTCGCTGAAGCTCTTTACATTGCCGATCGTAAAGTAGGTTTGAAAAATGCTATTATAGAATAGATGACGGTTGCCTGCGTTGGTGAAAGTTTGGTTTATACTGTTTATGGTAAGTTTTTAGCCGTCTTTCCCTTCATGCATGAAAACGAAAACAAAAGTAATATTTATAATGGTTAAGATTTGAAAAGAAACAACGCAAAATTTTAAGTGTAGAAAGTGAAAGCGAGCGCGTGTGTTCTGCGTGAACTTTCCTCGTTTTCACACGATCACTTCTCTTCAGGCGCGTGAGGCGGTCGAAATGCGCGCCCAAGTGGAACGAAAAATCGCGTCGAAGGAAAAGGAGGCAAAGGAGAGGCAGCTGAGAGCACTGGCTGAGGAGGCGAGAAACAAGAGGGCCGGGATTAAAAGGGACGACAAAGGTACGCAAGTGTGCGACGACGTCACAAGAATTAGTGGCTCTCTTGTGTTCGACCACGATGTCGTAGTTGTATGTTTTAGTATTAGTACATGTGTAAGTGTCCAACTGATGTCTCTTTAAACATGCCACTGGGAATGTCGACTGTGTAGCCTTTTACGAACTGTGAAGTACGTTAGCGCCGTAATGCGATGCTAGTTTTTTCATCGAGAGGTTGTGAGATCGATTCCGCTCACTATGAGTGAATCCCGGTTGCGCTTTTGAGCAAGAGCGGATCCACGCCTGTCCCTGTGAGACGTAACATTCCGACTTCTACGTGTCGCTTTGGAGCCGGAGCCCAGGCAAATTTGGACCGCTGGAGCTAGAGCCCAAAACTTCTAGATTATCGAGCCGGAGTCCGAAATTTGGGTGCCAGTTCCACAGCCCTAGTTTGTGGGGCAAGCGAGTTGTACAAGTAATACAATAGTTTTCAGTTTCAATGGACCAAATCATACTGGTGCCGGAGCCTGAAATTTGAGTTCCAGCTTTCTAGCCCTGGTTAATAAAGTTATAATAAAAAACGAGATGCCTAAAATCATGCTGGAAGAAAAAATAGACTTTTATTAATCGATAAGCGGTACGCTGTTGCTGGATGCTTACAGGATGCAAAGTCGGTAAGATGAATGTTTAGGTGCGTTTTATGTGCCTTTCCCAAGAACAAATGCGGGTATTTTGGACTGGTCAGAAGAAAATCAGCCCCGTTGGTGGACTGACTGAAATTTACTCGTGCATTGTATGATTTATTTCTGGCAAGAAAATTTCTGTCTCGTGAAATATGTCGCCACTCATAAGAAATTATGCGTCACGTAACCACCTTTGCGGGCCCTGAAATACATACAGCAAAACAGCGCTGAGAAACAGAAGTTGTGGTTGGCTGGCTAAAGCGTCTGCTCGCCGAAACCAACGCTTATAACTATTTCAGTTTATTTAGAAGAACAGAGTGTTACCACTTCGCATGTTTCCATTGTCACATCGGTGTCCTGACGCAGTGTTGCCGATGTTTTTATGTAACGAAGTAGGATATATACCGGCTGAGTGGTGCAGTTGGTTGAACACGCGCCACCAAAGCTTGGTAGGCTGGGTTCGATTCCCGGTCGGGTCATACGGTAGCGGCCTGTCCAGCCTCGTGCTCGGCGTTACTGGGTGGGTGCAAGGAAACGGTTCACGCGCAGTGCTGCCGCTGACTCCGCCACCAACGCACTGCGAAGCAGCCGCATGGCCCACGGCGCAAGCAAGCGGAGGCGGGTGCCGCATACCACTCGTGACACTCCGAAAGGAGCACAAGCGCGTATAACGAAATTAAACTGAAGCAAGATATGTTGAAAAAATCTTGCGTCCGTGCGACGATGCGTACGCTGAGGTTGGGGCGGCAAAGTTTTTCACATGCAAATTTGAACGATGCGCCCGATGCAGATGACAGCGAAGTCGCTGAGAGGGACGAAATCCGACAAGAGCGTCATCGCGATCGACAACGAGAACGAAACCTCGCTCGCGCCGCTCCCGAGAAAAGGTGAGCGCTGCTTTCTTGTTCTTGCTTGGATAGGAACAACGCGAACAGTTCCCGCATTACTCCGGGCTTGGTGCGTGGTATCCTTTTCCTTCCTGGGTTTTATTTGCTTTCGGTTGCGTTTGTTGGTTCGGCCACGACGCCACCTTTCGCGAAAAGCAATTCGTGCGCAATGTTTTATTTCGTCTTTTTTTTTTGCAGAAACCGTCTGCGCGAAGAGAGAGACATCAGCGAGAAAATAGCGCTGGGCTTGCC
>JGI24159J19872_10009973_pt1 | contig 12455 bp, 5 predicted proteins | sample Ectturendosymbi4_FD_19872 | JGI IMG/M metagenome (IMG submission 19872)
CAATTCATGCGGCCCGGGATAGTAATTAGGTTCCCCACCCCTGATGTAGAAAAATCAGTTGTTGTTGTGTGCCCTTCATACTTCATAAATCAAAAGAATATAATAGAGTTGTGTTCTTGTATCGCTTCTGAATCATGAAAATTTTTCAAACGAGTAGTTTATTTGAAACAAATAAATCTCATCACGGGGGGCCCCCTTTCAGCGGGGGTCCCGGGGCAATTGCCCCTGTTGCCCCCCCCCCTTAATCCGGCCCTGGTCTGTCCATCACTGCTAACATAAAATTATTGCATGATGAGCAGCTCTTCTTTTCTCAGGTTCACAATCCTTTAAATTTAACAACAGTCAGTTGTAGATTTGGCCAAGTGACAGTTCCCTTGATGACGCAACCCTAAGCTAATGATTTTCTGGTTAGTACCCTTGCATTTTTTGGTTAGTACCCTATCACAAACGAACCCCAAATAAAAACCGCTGCCAACTGAGTTCATCCAATTTCAGCAATACTATACCCAAGACCTGGTTCGGTTGCAAGTGACCGTAGAGATTAAACTAATTTAGATACATTACAACAGATTGACAAGATCCTGATTGACATTTAAATCACAAGAATCTGATCACCGTATTTGATGGAAATGCGTGACCACACTGACCGTTCCCAATTTTATGCCACAAATGCAATTTTCCCTAAAAAATCCCTAGATACCTCAATTCCCAAAACTTTTCCCCAAACGTTGCTGAAATTGCCAATCTAGGGACAAATTCCCCAAAAGTGGGATCCCTGCTGCAGAGGCAAGTTGCGAAACTTGCGTGCTGATTGTTCTGCTGTTGGACTTTATTGTGTAACAATAACATGGCAACGAATCTCCACGTGTTCACTTCAAGTTACGGTAGGAGGCATTTTCCGCATGTAAGCGTTGAACGCAGGTAATGGAGGTCCGAGTTAGTGAGTTCTGATAGCGGATAGCCACGTACTTTTAAAGCCTGTGTAAAAACAAGCATGTTTAGTTCGAAAAATCCATTGTTAGTGTTAGACTGAACGCTTGTCCGGATTATGTGGATGGGCGTTCACCGTGAAAAAGTCAGTAGACAAGTAAGGATTTATTGAAAGGGTGTTTGATTGCTTTGAGGAGATCTTAGACGTTTGCAGCTCTTTTTTCTAAATGATGTTGGCAAGTCTTGCTGGGTAAACTAAAGGCATGATTGTAGTTTTGTTAAAGACCAAGGAAATTTGCTTCCTTGTAAAAAAAACTACCCTGTTTGAAAAATCTGCAGATAGTCTATTTGTGTAACTTATCTCAAAATGCCTGGCTATTGCTGCCAACGAAGTGCATTTTTTGTGATTATTGCCGTAAAATGGAGCAATTTTTTTTGTGTAGAATGGGTAAAGCGCTTTGCGAAAGTCCGCTTGCATTGCATCGTCTTAAACCTGAAAAGTATAAGCAAAATGTCGACGTTGTCCCCCCTGGAAAAATTTATGTGGACGCCATTGGAAAGGGCGCTTGAGGCCCTTTCCATTGGCGTCCCAACGAAAGTTTTCCGATCAGTGCTGTACGCAACACTGCTGAATGGAGCTTCAGCAAGTTGAGGTTAATCAAAACGTTTCACAGATCAACTACGACTGATGAAAGGCTGACAAATCTGGCAATGATATCTATTGAAAGTGAAACTGTTAAAACATTAGATATGAGTGAGTTGACAAAAACATTTGCATTTTTGAAAACTTGGAAAAAGTCATTTTCCTAGCTTGAAGCATAGCGAATGCTTAAGTCTGTCTGCTTTATACGTTGTGATGATTTTGTAGAAAATGCTTTTATAAGCGTTGGTTAAAACAAATCGATGTTTTTGTTTACATATATACTATGTGTTAAATGCAATGTATTGTATAGTTGGGGCCCCAACGTCCAGGCTCGGGGGGGGCCAACCACCTAGCCCCGGCCCTGGTCCAAGCTACAGGTCAACACAAGACCTGGCTCATGTGATCCACCAGATCTTTATTCACTTTGTCAAAAGTGTGCAAGTTGCAATTATCCTGCCCTTAGCAACGCTTTTTACACACAATTCCATTCTTCAGGCATTTCAATTGTTATGCAGCAATGTCAATTTGTTACGTTATAAGTTCCAGTTCCATGAAACATTAATGATGTTTATCGCGCAAAATAGCCTTTTCTAGTAGAGACCACTTGTACGTTACAGTATAAAAATTTTAAGTGTCAACTGGTTTTATTACAGGGATCCACAGGTTTCAGCCAAATCGTCAATAGGGTCCAAGACACTGAAAAGGTTGGGGACCACTGAACCAAGCACGAAACGTGCTCTTTCATTTTAAATTATTGTAAGCAAAAGGTGAAGTGTGGAAAGGACGACACTTTTAATGGTAGGCCCCGGGTGGAACTTAGCCTCGCTACACCACTGGTTGCCGTACACAAAATGATACAAATGCTGGAGCAATAGAATCATCAGTTGCATTTGAAGTAGTGAGTCATCGTGAGACTCCGCTTTATTGAGAACTACTAATTGTTGGTGCAGTTACTTCCATTCCTATTCGCTAATCGCTTTGACTTCCTACTATTCCAATACTCTTTTGCATTTCTGCAATGCTCCGGAATAGCGCAAGTTGCGTGCTTAAAACAAAAACGAAGTTTACAGTGAATTGCACTTTGAAGTAAAACTACACCTGTCAAGCTTCGAACACCTTGCTGTTCACCAGGCTGGCGAAATTGGATTTCCGAAAATTGTGTTTCTTTGCACTCGGGCTTGTTTTGATAAAATACCAAGGATCTCCTTGTAATTGTTCATTGCTAGTATGAAGTGGAAGCAGGCCCGTAACTAGGGGGCATAGGGGGCCGAATTCCCCCCCACTATAAAATTTTTCCGACCCCTCCTGGAAAAATGTGTTGGACATAGTTTAAAAAATTTGGGCCCCTCTCAGAAAACTCTTCACCCCACCTTGAGTCCCAAGCTGGTTACGGGCCTGATTGGAATGGACTTTGGAGTTCAGAAAAACCTGAAAGCAAGATGCAAAAGCTGCGTTGTAAGACCATATCAAAAAACGTAGGTTCGCTTCCAAATGCATTTTGAAGGTTTCATAGGAATAAACAAAACATGCAGTTCTATACTGAAATTAGCTCCGTGCGAGTAGCTCTTATGTGAATGCAAATATAACTTTGTAACGTCATGCAAGTGTCCAAAGGTTTCAGTATTCCGATCTCTTGAAAAAATGACAAGTATTCTCCAAACAATATGTGCAATTACTGCCGGAATATCCAGCAAATATCCGACCTGTTTTTCGTTATACAAATTTGTTTCGCAAATATATGAGTATATACGTCCGCTGATCCACATCTTCGATTTCTGTTGAAGGAGACCGAGCTGTATTGAAATTTTTTGAGGGCAACAACCTTTGCTGATCGGCGTTTGAAATCTTGCGAATGTGTAAAAAATATTAACAAATTTTCGTTCAAGTTAGTCACAAGGGAATGCACTTTGATCTGTTTTAGGCACTAGACCTGCACTGTAACGATTTTTAGGATTTATTGCATTGTTCCTTAATTTAACCAAGCAACTGCCTTCTAGTTCAGCTAAAAGCTAAACAAAAATGAGATATGAACATTTCATAACCCAAAGTACAGTTTTCATTCTAAGGTTATGGAACTCGTGTTCTTTCCGACATTTTCGGCTGTGCCTCTGCCCGTACGTTTTCCATTTTCTGATTTAAATAACATCTTCAGGCGAGGCGCAACGTGATGGATTTGATGCATCATTCTGAATCAAACCTATTTTTTTCTTCTGGCAGGTGCAAGACCTTCCGTACCGAGACCAGTCCTACAACGGAATGTTTCCAATGGCCAGTTTCGACGACTATGTGACAGTTGCATTGAATTCCAGCAATCCAAGGACCATCGGGATTTACCCTGAGACCAAGATTCCCAAAGTCTACAACGCCTTTCTTGCCCAGCGCTCGCACAACACCACGATGGAAAACTTGATGATCGCAGCCTTGAGAAAGCATGGTTACAACAACTCCTCGTCACCTTGCTTCGTTCAGTCCTTTGATGAAGATAGCGTGAAGAGCATGTCGATGATGTCACCTTTGCCCATGGTGTTTCTGGCTGAGACCGATATTCCGAACTCCACACTGGCCCGCGTCGCCAGGTTCTGCTACGGCATTGGGCAGTGGAAGGACGTCGTCGTGAAAGTTGTAAACAAAAGAATTGTCAGAAAAACCGACTTCATTGCTCGAGTTAAATCTTATGGAATGAAGGTGATTTTCTCATATTTAGGTTTTTCTTAAGGCCTGTTGGAAAGTACAGATTTAATGTTCTATTCTGTACATTTTTAAGGTTTGCAATCTCCAGGTTAAAAACGTTGGCTGATTAAGGGCCATCAAATCTTTCATTATTTTATTTATGCACAGGAAAGCGTTATAGTGTAAAAATTGGAGCAGCAGCAACACCAACATGATAAAAAGATGAACGGTGTTCGTAGTCAGTTTGCTTTTTCTGAATCTTCTTCAATCCTTACTTTGCACATGCAGTTGTATCTTCAATTTGGACAACTCCTTTTCAGACAAGACAGTGCCTTAATAGGTGCACTGCTTGTGAGATCCCAATGGATTATAGGGTTGAACCAAGTGGACTGCAGCGATGTTACCATGCGCCTCTTGTTTTCTGCGTGTCTCCTCTTCACAAATGTGCTGCACCCCCTGCAACCGGTTGTTAAAAGTTGGATACCTCAGCTAGCTGGTTAAGCTTTTTGGTCTTGGCTCGACGATTACGCAGTGAAAGGAGCTACCCACAAATAATAAACCCGAATGTTGGACCCACTCTGGTTAAGAAAGATGAAAGCAAGACATGAGGTTCACGGGTGATTTCCAAAAAACTGTAACAACGGGAGACTTTCCGTTGTTTTTCTAATTTACCCTGATAAAATATGTATTTGCTTGTTTGTTATTTATTTTACTAAACTGCTGTCAAACAAAGATTTCAAGGTTCAACTTTCAACTGGACCCACTTGTTCCATACACTGCTGTTCAAACGGTTGCTCAAGGCTTCAGGTGACTAGTAAAACAAACGGTGGAAATCACTACCTTCCACTAGAGTCCTAACCAATGTTCCTTCTGAGGTGCGAATCGTGCAGTACCACCAGACAACTTGCGCAGTGCTATCTCATTCTCGCGCATTTCCAAAATTCTGAATTTAATACCGTATATATATATATATATATATATATATATCGCATAGCCGTTTTAACGTTGGGAACGCCTCACTCTTTGTGTGTCTGCATGGTTGCGCAGTTGCATGCGCTTAGTGCACAACAAAACAAACGTTTGCTCAATGTAGAATTTTCTTAGAGGGAACGCTGGTCCTAACGTCTGTAGTTCAAGTTAAGTGGTAAACATTTCGTGTAAGATAAGTGGTACCAAACGTTCATTCGGAGCCGAAATCAGTTTCGTTATAACTAAATAGTGTTGCAAAAAGGTTGTTTTAGGAAAAAAATAGGTGGGCCTACTTATGCAGCTTATTGTTCCTCACTACAATGAAGCGTTTTGAAATGACGTTTGTAGTACAAATCAGTGGTGTAGGAGGCGGGGGTGCAGGGAGTGCAAGCGCATCCCCAGAAGTTTTGATTTGTTGAAAATACGGGCAAAATCCGTGGAAATCTGGACAAAATCTGTGAAAACCTTCACAAATGCCCTGAAAATCTGGGCAGAGTCCCAGAAAATACAAGCAAAAATGGCGCCCAACATTCTTCGAATTGAAAAAAATGGTACCCAACTTGCTTTTATTGAAGAAAAATGGCGCTCAACCTGCTTTAATTTGATTAAAAAAATGGCGTCCCAAATCACATGAAGACCGTCATCCGAAATATGGTTTTTATGAAAAAATATTCACACAAAAATCGGCCAAAAATTTTTTCGGGCAAGTTTGGGAAAATTCGGGCAAAAATCCTTCGCACCTCCAAACATTTGCCTGCTCCTACACCTGTGGTACAAACAATAATTTGTCTAGAAATGTTTTGTTTTAAATGTAACAGGCTCAGAACTTGTTATTTTCTCAGTGAAAATCGTCTACAACAGGCCTGATAATATTCGGCCCGCGGGCCGCATGCGGCCCGTGAAAGCTTTCTTGCTGTCCGCGAGAGCTTTCTTTAATTGTAAGAAATGTTGCAAAAGCTCAACCTGGAATAGGAAATTCTCGTTCTATAATTTCGTCGCGGCAAATATATGTTGATAATTTGGCCCTTCGAGCTTTCTGAGTTGTGCATGCCTGGTCTACAACACCACATTCGAGTTCCAATGAAATGAAAAACTCTTGTCTGTATTTTTCCAGTTAAGTAAGAAATTTATGTAAAGCGGTCAGGCTCAAAAAACGGTCAGAAAATTTTTTGGCTTTGTGTGAGAAAAGATTTGCAACCTCTGCTTAAAGTGAGGAAGTACAGTACTTTCACGGCTGCGCGCGTCCTTGCGTAGTGGCGCAAACACATGCTGAAAACAGTGTTGTCATATGAAGTTATCTGTTTTTAACTTGTTTTAAATTTGAGTTTGGTGACGGCAATTGGCAGCAGGTTGAAGCAGGGGTGGATCCAAGTAGTAACGTTAAGGGGGCGATTTCTGTAAGATTGTGTTGTCAAGTGTCAAAACGGCTTCGATACTGAAGAGAGATGAAGTATATACTGCACAACACTGCTGCGACAAGACAACGGACGATTGAATAGCCTTGTATCGCCAACAATGAGACATTTCGGATATGACGAAAGAGTTATTCGGAATTGGCACTGATATGTTGTTTTCCAAATTGTACAAAATTATGGTGAATAAAATTGCTTCGTAGGTTTTAGGGTAGGCGACCGCCCCAATCGCCCCCCCTGAATCCGCCACTGAGTTGAATTATAAAATTTGCTTCTTGCCGGTGCGATTGGGGTGAACGCTGTTGCCCAAGCACTGCTAGTTGAAAAGCAGACATTCTTCTAACTAAGGTAATTGTCTGTTTTTACTTTTAAGGTCCATGTGTACACATTTCGCAATGAATACATGTTCCTGCCCTACGATTACGGTGCCGACCCTTACCGTGAGTACGACGAATTCGTCAAACTTGGAGCAGACGGATTTTTCACCGATTTTCCGTGGTCTCTTTCCAACTACCTGAACCTTACAAAGACGCGAAGTTGCAACGGTGCCAACGGGCTCCCTGACGCAAGACCCTTTTTTGTATTGCTAGCAGCATCCATCAGCGCTGCGATGTTCTAAACTTAAACGCAACGGAGGCTCAATTTTGTTAGAAGCGCAGCTCTCGTTACGCTGAATATACCTTGACTCTAATTGCAATACTTCTTCGGCACTATTTCAGCTAAATATGTAATTTGTAACGACTTTTCAGCGCCGCATACATGGAAAAAATTTCCTATGTGCGCATATCATAGACTTCGCGTTGCTTTAAGCAACAAATGCTTGTTTCTTTTAAATTGCAAGTTTTCAGGAATATTTGTCTTTCAAGAAAATTAACGAGATCTTCCAGAGAACCGACAGTACAAGAAAACAAGACCAACACATGGTTAATGACCTTTCTAATAGGTCGTGCTATAGTATGGTTTTGACGTGTTCCGAAGATTTGCAAATAACGCAGTTTTTCATTTTTATCATTGAGAAGTATAAAACGTGTTTCGTGCTACACAGCACCTGGTTCGTTACCATCAAAGGCAAAGGACACCAGCTGACACGTTGCAAACATGTGTAACGGACGAGGCGGCCTCTACGTATTAGAAAAATCAGATTCTTGTGTGACTGAGGATGTCCACGACAGTCACAAGAAAACCCTCGCCCAAAACCAAATTATGCCAGATATCTTCTTTTTCCATAAAAAAAGCAAATTTAAAACTATCACAGTTTAGTGGTAGACAAAATGTTTTCAATAACAACAATTTCAGCATGCGGTTGTCCAATGATGCCGATAGCTACTGATTAAATATCAGTTTCACAAATATTTTTAATACCGCTGGAAAACCAAAAATATTTCGTAAATCTCCTACTCGTAACTTTAAAAACCAATTCCTTTTTCCACGCAGAAACCCCTCATGCTTTCGAAACACCATGACTTTCACTGCAGATTCCAATATTCACTGCTGTATAATATTGTTTCAGATAAGTGATAGAACTCATCTCGAAGTGAAAATGATCCGCAACAGGTTTTTATTTAAAAATGAACTGAAGGGCGCTTATAACCGATGCGAGTTTTCATGTTGACTGGGCAGCATAAAGCATTGCGCAACGCATACGTAACTCGATTTCATATTTAAGATTTCGTGTAACACGTTGATTGACAGATTAGAACACGCCACGCAACTGTAACCTCTGCGTGACAGGCTGATTCCTCCGGCTTAACAGCCAAACCTGGAGTTTTTCATTCGCTAAGATTCGGAGAGGCAATACCTGCAAACGCAGCGGTGTTGCCACTGCTGTTTTTTCACTAGATCTGGGGTTTTCTGTTTTATGTGGGGTTCTGTTATTTTAATTGAAAATTTGTGTTTTTTTTATTCTGGCCAAATTTTAGAAATGTATGTTGTATTGCTGCATTTTCCATTCAAGAACATAGTAGTTTCACAGGCGTAATGTGCAGAGTCAGTAGCCAGTACAGCTGAGTAGTGAGTTAGGCCTTGCCGAATTGCTTGAAATCTAATGTTTTACAGATCAAGCACTAGGCATAGGTCAGCGCTCTAACCTATCGCTGATATACCAGTGGCTGGCCTAACCCACCATTCAACTGTGCTGTCATGATTTTGGAATCCTTTTTTTGGTTTTGAAGACGCTCATTGTTTTACAGGCGCATTGTGACATGGCATGAATGAAAAATTTTTAATGTTGAATTAGTAGTCAAATATTGCAATGAATGCAATGATTAGCGTGAAAAAAGAAACTAAGTATGTACATGCTTCAATTTGTGCGTTTAAGTCAAGGTAAAGTTTTTTAGAAAAGAGCTAACCATGCATGTAACCAGCGTGGCACACCAGGGGGGGAAGAAGAGTTTTTGAGGGGGGCCCAAATTTTTTAAACTATTTCCAATAGTTATAAGCTATGTCCAACACATTTTCCCATAGGGGATGAAAACAAAAATTTCCGGGGGGTTTACGTCCTCCCCTGCTTACGGACCTCGATCTGACCAACTTTTTATGTTACTGCATACATTTGATTTGCTGCTAGCCTACTTGTAAATTGTCAGTATGTTTAAGAATAGACTTGAACTTGTTAAAAATGAAGCATATAATGCATATGGTTTTTCAAAAGGTAAATTCTGGGGTTTTTCTTCATAACAGAGTGGCAACACTGAAACACAGCTTTCGAGAAGTGTTGGAATTGTACTGAAGCAAGAGCTAACTTTTTTAACTTGATGGTTCTGGTGAACTGCTTTATCTTTACGAGCTTGCTGGTAATAGACGGCCGCCGTTAGCGCGTTGGACATGACTTCCTTACTGTAACGTTTGTGAGGCTGGGTGACATTCACTGGGCTGCTCGCCGTCAGCCGCTTTGGTTTGGAGTTAGTTGGTTTCTGGCTCTGGTGGTAGTAGCTTTATGGACTTGCTACTGTAGTCTGCGCACTTTCTCTGATCTTGCTGTAGTCTCGTCTTTTCACATGTAAGCTTTTGCTCACATATATGCAGGACTGAAGATGCGTCGCTGACGCGAAATCGATTTCCTAGAAAAGCAATTTACGAGCAAATTCGGCTGTGTCACCCTTGTGGTGTACGTATATAAGAACGCAAGCAGCATGTGCATCTTTGATGCTTGTCGCTTCTCCAGTAGTTACGGCAGTGGTCGATGACTGTTATATTTTAAGTCCAGTTTTGGCGGGTATATAATCGCAATCATTTATCGTGTACTTCAGTTCGCAATTACGCTGTGTCTTTGACTCAAAATGATTTGTTGCTAATTTCATGTGGTGGCATTATTGGTGCTTTACGTGTTTTTTCGTGAAAAAATTATTACGAGCGCTTGGCAAAGTTTTGTAACGCAATTGAATTTTAGCTGCAATCGTCATAGTTTATATGCAGAAAGATTCAATTCTAATTAGGCTGTGAAATGAGACAGCTAATTATTCCAGGAATTTAATACTGCAGCATGCATTGGGGAGTGAATGTGAATATTTGTTTCCAAACGTAACACGTTGTCACGAGCAACAAGCAGGGCACATACTTAAGATGACGAAAAAAGGAAACATGGATAGGTGTACGGGAAGGCATTGTGCTGGGGGGCGGAAAAAGTTGCCCTGAAAATAACAATTTACCCTAAAAATAAACAATTTGCCCTGAAACCAACTTTTTAGTTTGATGCGAATTGGGCCTGAAACCTCTTGTAAATCTGATCTATATATTTGAATTCGTTTATAACAGCTTCGTATGTAACGTCAATTCGCCTATAACGTTGCATTTTGTTCAGTCCCGATAGCATCTTCTACATGCATTTCAACTCGCTTATTACTTCAATTCGGCAACAACGTGCTTTATACAATCCCCTAGGGTGCCGTTGTCGGCAATTTCTGTAGTTACCTTGCTTGTTAACACCAGGAGGGTGAAGTTCCTTGCGTGTTGTGTTCTCCAAGACAGGAAACTTAGCGGGAATTGCCTTTACTGGTTGAATATAGTGTATGCCCTTAAAAACAGAGTTTGCCCTGAAATTTTTCACTGTATTGAGTATACGTTTACATTCAGGATTTTTGAGCAACTTACGCTTGCCCTGAAAAACAGAGTGTGCCCTGAATTCACTGTACTGAATGTATATTTTTTATCATTCAGGATTTTTGAGCAACGTGCTATTGCCCTGAAAACACAGTTTACCCTGAAACTTTTCAAGACGGGGGGTGCGGCCGACCCCCCACTTCGTACGCCTATGGAAATATGTATGCATTTTATAGCCAAATAAAACTGTTGAAGCAACAGGAAATGGATCACTTTAATCTAGGAAAACGTAAACATCAACTTTTTACGCTTTGCTGCCGGGGTAAAAAATAATATTTTAAGTGAAAATAGGATTCCTGTAGAAATCCCGTACTAATCTCATTAGATAGGATGGAATAGTTGACTTGACATTTGTGCAATAACTCATCCAAAGTTCTTGTAGTGTCAAAGCATGCATATTTTGAAGTTCGATACTTTGTGCTCGCAGCACGAGCACAGTCAGTATGTGAAGGTGTTAATCAGGGATATAGTGCTAACAAAAGAGGTGTGGGAACGCACCCAAAAAAATTAGCTATTTTAAAACAGCTTCGAACTCATTTTAAAAAAAAACATGAAAAAGGTGTGGAAACGCCGTTCTCGCCCCACTAAACCCTTCGTTTTGCTGCTCCTTGTAGGAGATGCTTAAAGAACGCCATGTCTGCAAGTGCAACTAGTAAGCACTAAGCAGCACAATAGAGATTTTCGCTCGACAAGGTTCACTTTATTTCTGTTTGTGCGCAGCCGCATTCTCCGAGGTATGTGTCCGGTTTGCGCGCCGAGGCCATGTGGGGCGATAAACCGTAACAAAATTTATTGCAAAATGCGGTTCGAACGTTGGTATTTATTAAATTAAACTTTACACTTTGTCAGCCACGTTGGGAAGGATGCAAGGTGAATGTACTATTTTACTGTGAACTGTAGGGTCTCCTGCGTTTCATTATGCCACCGATTTTCACTGGCAATAGGCTTGAAGTAACTGTGAAATTGCAATTTTTGGATGATACAAAGAACTTGGATGCTTATTATTTATAAGTGGTCGTACTATCTAAACCTCACTTTTACAATCTTGTGTACTTTTCAAAGTTTACGAATGAGATTCTACATGTAGGACACATTTTCGATCAGCATATACCCTTGCGTCATGTAATGAAATTTTTATTGAAAATGGTTTTCTGCAATCTTTGGGATGCTTGAATCTTATTTGTAAAGAGAAAGCTTTCTCAATGTTGAAATTCACTTATATGTATAAAACAATCCTGTAATTGTAAGATTTAGTTGGAAAGAATTATCACTTGACAGCCAAGGTACGTTCCAGGACGTAGTTCACTTTTTCTCCCGCCAAAAAGTGCCATGCTGATCCTTTTCATCTTGTAAGTACCGCACGTTCCGGAACGTCCGATTGCCTTGCTATCGCAGCGCAACGTGTTACGCGTCTGCAAGAGTCGTTTTCTCTTTTATCTCGACTTGATGCAATGGTTTTCTGGAGAGCTCCTTTTGCTCCCAGCATGGTGATGGGCAGGACCACGAAAACCACAACTTTGGCTTTTTATTATAGTTTTCCGTATGTTGAGTTTCTTTATGAATGCTGCTATTTTGTTTTGACTAAGTAAATTGTGGACATCTCTTCCCAGAATTGACAAGTTTAATTGGTTGAGAAGGAATCAACAAAACAAGTTCTAGCTTTGCAGCCAGCTGTTTGAGGAAATCTCCAACCTGGTCTTCCATCCCTTTGCAACGATTCAGGCTTGCACTTA
>JGI24159J19872_10009974_pt1 | contig 12454 bp, 9 predicted proteins | sample Ectturendosymbi4_FD_19872 | JGI IMG/M metagenome (IMG submission 19872)
TGGCATTTCCTGTTTCAGGAGTTTGCCTCAGTCAGGAAGCTATGAGTCAGTATCTTAATACCTTAGGTGTTTCCTGGTTTGCCAGGTAAGCAAAGTCTATTGACTTGTAAACGTTTAACCCTAATGATAACTTGTTTAACAGTAAGTAGTTTTGACATCCCAATGTTTTCGTTTATTGTGACAGAACTTCATTCTGACAAAGTTAATTCGTTATGCAGGGTGACAGAATTTCATTAATACAGGCCTTTCAAAAATATTCCTAGTTTGTCAACTGAAACTTTTCGGTTCAGTGTGACAGGGATTTGGTGGTACAAGCCATTTATGTTTTAGACTGTCATGGATTATCTTGGACAAGCCATTTTTATGAAACAGAGTGACAGAATTTTGTTGGGACAAGCCACTTCTGTTAACTGAAAATGAATCTAACTTCATTTTTTAGGGTGAAGACTCAAGCTGCTAAGGAGGCTGGTGCAACCATTGGTTAGTCCTTGCAGCACTCACAGCACCCCTTCCGAGCCTCGGGGTAACTGCAAGGCAGAGCTTCGTTTTTACTTCTGATGTCTAACCAAAGTGGTTAGGACAACCGAAGGAGAGTAGTGCCGTCAGGAAAGGACAAGCCTTTCAGGTGATGCTAGAACCACTCTAAACTTGGACTGCCCAAAACAGCCCTATTTAAAACCCTTTTATTTTATAGATTCTTATTTTTAGACTAGGTCACATGATAGGGGTGTGGTCACTGTAAGTGATTCCGGTTTCGGTTCCGGTTAATAGGGGAATCCCTAGAAAGTACCTAAAGGTATTTACACTTCCTGTGTTGCTAAGAAACAACACCATCATTGTTTGTAAACGTCCATTCGTTACAGGATCGATAAGTGGGTGTGTCTATGACGTTTTTCATGCTTCGTTGATTTCGGTTTTTCTGGTTGAAGGTTTCCACAGTCCTGGTCTTCGCAGCTTCTAGCTTGACATATGGTGATCCTTTCCAATGTTCAATATTCAAGTTGCAGTAGACAATATTTTTGTCTGCTACATTCCTCCGGGGTCGACATAAATTTGATTGTCTAATCAATTTTCTTAGTTCCCTTATTTTGTCATTTTTATTTGTTAGTGGAAGAAATTTTCCGATTATTCGAGTTGTTCATTTTCTTCTTCTTTTTGTAGGTGGGTTGTTTTTCTTTGCTTGTAGTTGATTTCTTTCATGGCAGATTCGTATTCCGAAGTAAATTTTTCCTTGTTAGTGTTTGTAAAATTTGCTAAGCAATTTAAAAATCTTTTCAACATTGTGTTCCGGTGATAATTCTGCGTTTTTCTCTGTTGTGTTGGGAGCCACCATATGAAGGAAGAATCTGGTAAAGATGATAATGCTGAGAATGATAGCCAAGTGTTATTTGAAAATTCCATTATGGTTTAGTTTTGAAAGGTAAGTAGGCAATAGATGGATATCTTGTCTTTATGATATTCGTCGTATTTCTTCCAAATATGTGGATGTTAATATATATTTTCGTGACAAGGATCATATTGTTCTTATCTTTGAATTCCATATCGTTTCCATGTATTCTTGATGTTAGTTCAATCATAGTGTTTGTTTTCCTTTAATAAAGGGATATTTCATGTCCCATTGTATGAAATGAGCAATGTTATGTCTCGAAGAAAATCGAGAATAATATTATCTGACTGTTGTTGGTGTTGCAGAATCGGTCGTCTGGTTGGAATTATGTCTTTTGTAATAATTGTATATTAAATAGTGGTATAAAAAATTTTGAATAATTATTGTCTATTTGTTAGCTATATATGATTCGAGAGAGTGTGATACTTGCATTATCCAGATGTACCTTTGAATATGCAATTAAGATTTTACTAATGTCTGGAAAAATTCCAGGTTTGTGAAGAACCAAATGTAATTGTATATTGTAGTTCACTGTAGATATTGTAAAAATATTGTTGTCATAGCAATGTTTGGGTTATTTTTGTTCCTCATATTTTGTATTATGTCTATCTTATAATTGCTGAGCTTCTTCGTCACACGATTTTTATCGCCTCTTTAATAGGTCATCGTGGCTTATTTGATAATGACGTTTTGCTCAATATTATATCCGGTATTACTTTTAAATGTAAAACTTGATATTTTTGAAGATATGTTTATATTATTATATTATTGTAAAATTTTTGTTTCTTTTTACTGGTATGAAATTTAATTGTCGCAAAGTGTGTTATATGCAATATGCTGTATTATTGGCAAGGTGTTTAAGGAAATTACTATTTGAAATATAGATGCTTTTAAATAGCATCTATCTCTATGCCAGCCTAGAATGTTTTTATAAAAACATGATAAAAGGTCGTCACAGTATTTGTGGAGTATCACCAACTGAAAAATTGTGATGGATGGTAATATGTGTTCTGGGGATTGCTTTTAGCATTTCCAACCAACAAGCAATTGGTTTGGATTGTGGACAAGGCCTTATGTTGGCGTATCCGTGATAAAAGTGTGTTGGGTGACAAGAAATTAGTCATAGTGTTTGCATAGCAATGAGGTTTCAGTGTCATTGCTGTGCGAGATTCGTATAGGTGTTTTATTTTTGGAGAATTTGTGAGCCGAAAAAAAATTTGCTTAGTTTTTATTTCACAAGGAAAGGGGCCTTTAAAATTGAACTGATGGTTAACTGAATCTGTTAGATAAAATATAAGTGATTCTTAGTTTGTCATAAGTGCAACAGTTTTATCAGTCGCTTGGCATTTGACGTTTGTAAAAAATTTGAAAAGTTTTGTTTTTAAAAGCTTATGCAAAAGCTGTGCAGGGTGAGGGATGATCCCTCGTTTTTATTGTCATTGCTGCCAGGTTTGTAATTTAAGAATGGCTGGCAGGCATTTAAGTGGGACTTGTAGAGAAATCATGTTTGCTTTTCCGTCTGAGATCGATTGATATGAGAACCATTTTTGGAGATGTCCACGATTGCGACATCGAAAACAAGTGCGAGTTTGAGGTCGACGTGAATTTGGTTGTGTTTTAAAGACTGTGTGTCTTTGGAAATAGTTATTTCTGGGTAGTGACCAGTTGGCACTAGTTAGTTCTCGATGAAATTTGTCTATTTTTCGATCCAATTCCCATATGATTTGTAGTGTGTTAGGTGAGGCAGTGCTAGCGCTATATAAGCATGTTTCAGGTGAATCTATCATCAAGAAATTGTCTGATTGTACCTCGTTCAGTTCTTGGATATCATTTGGTATATCTGACCACTGTATTGATGGTGTAGGAGTCATATTGTTATTATCAGTCATGTCGTCCAAGAGTGAGTCATTAGGTATCAGTGTTATTTTGTTGGAAATATATTGAGGTTTTAATGTAGTAGCTTAAATTTCTGTAAATATATGAAAAATGTAATGAGTGATATGTTCTCATAGAGTTCCGGTCATCATCAATACGCATGCAACGGAGTGATGTAAAATTGGTAAGGTCGTAATGATCCTGAAAGAAATTGTGAAGAGGTAAAGTTGAAATGCTTAAACTGCCCACATGAGTGAAAATTGTAAGAATTATCGAACTGCCTGACTGCTGATTTGACAAGTTGCCGGGTATCCGTAAGGTAAAAATACGACCAAAGCTTTCGACTGAAAGCACAGTTTGGCAAAGCTTGCATCTGGAGCCGTATGAAGGTTTGTTTTTACATCAGATGTCTTGGAATTTTACAAGTGTTCATTGTAGATCAGTCCTCGGCGTGACTTGGTCACGTGAGTCGCACCGGAGCAGTTTAGTTTGGAATCGGCGCGGTGTTCAGAAAATGATAATCTAAGCTTTAAAGCTTCATTAAGAACAATATAGATTTCGAAGTTTTGAGAATCATGTCTACGGTGGAATTGTCAATTAATCAATGAAGACCTGTGTGTGTGTTTGTACTGCAANTATGTTAAAACAGAAAAAGGTGGGAAGATCTTAAGGTTTTTGTTGATTGCACAATGTCAAACGGTAAACATGCCCATCTGTGACAAGGTGTGTTTGTTTTCATCACTAGATTGCGGTTGCATTGCAATTATTGGGTTGCAGTTCACCAGAGGTTGAAGTGATGATGTTAATGTGAGCTTATAGTCAAATGTGCATGATCTAATTTGTTTCTTAGAAATGAAAACGTGTTGCGATCAATGCAAAGCAGAAGAGCGAGCAAATAGCGCTTCCAAAAAATGAAATTCAAAGGGAAGAGTTTTAATTGTTTTAGCCTTTGTGTAGGTGTTAAGTGAAGGTTTCGTCCCAGTAGGGGTTATGTTGATTTCCATTTTGATTCCTGTGAATTAACAATGAATGTTAACTGTCGTGAAAAAACAGTGACAGTCGTGGTCCAATAAAGCATAGTAAAATTCAATGAAGAGAAAACCATGAAAAACTAGTATCAAACCATCTTGAAAATAGAATCGTTTATTCAGGAACATCAGTTTGATTATCAAGAGAGAAGTAGAAACTGTCGTTAGAGATGCAATTTCGTCCACAGAGATACCAAATCTTGCACGAATAGTTGGATTTGTCCACAGGATACAGATTCATCCACAGAGATATGAATCCATCCACTAGATACAACATCGTCCACAAAGATACAAATTCATCCACAGAGACATGAATCCGTCCACTAGATACTGATCTGTCCACTAAGGTACAACTCCTTCAAAATGAAGAAAGTCGTGTTTATCATAGAAACGGGTTGTTAAGGAGGTTAATATCAAAAACTCAATGTTAAAGCATTCAGAACGCGCGCGCAACGCTTAGGACGATATGATAAGCCTTTCAAAGTCCTAGAGAAGCGCAAGTTATCATTTATGAAAAAAAATGTTGTCTGCCGAATAACGTCTGCAATGTTTTTTCAAAAAAAAAAACTTTTAACCGATTTTATGGAGCAACTAGAAGTGACCGACGCAGGGGTCGCATAAAAGATTGAAAAACAAGGGTAGTGACCGACGCAGGGGTTTCATAGGAAGTCGTAAATATTGATGGCCATTTCATGTTTGTGTGTGTAATTGTTGTTGTGTGTTGTGTTTTTGTTTATGTAGACTTTGCGCATTGACACTCATTGAAGAGGAAGAAAAGTAGAGGTATAGAAAGAGAAGATAGAGAGAAAAAGATGCCGGCATGAGAGTCAAATTGCCAAATCTTCATATCAGTTTATTTATTGATGTGAACATAAGTTGAGGACGCACCCACACTGTATTGGATGACATGATAAGCCTTTCGTCATTCCAGTGAGGATTGCGATCCCAACGTGTGTGTGAGTGTGTAGTATTGCGTGTGTAATTCTTGTTATTGTAAAGTGGAAAGTAAAGTTTATGTATGTGTGACTCATTTTTTGTGTATTTCATAAGTCATGTTGCCTTTGTTCATATTATGTTGCTTGTTTCCTTAGTATTATCTGTTTAAAAAATGCAGGTGCTGTTCGGCGTTGTTTTGAGTGAAGATAACGATGAAAATGAAAATCTCTGGTAAGCAAAATTAAATGTTAATGTTTAAATCATTCAACCACAATTGACAACTGTTCACTCACCATGTAAATAGTGTTGTCGCGTATTCAATTATTCTGAGTGAGTTGCTGGTGTCAAACTTGATTTTTGAGGAGAGGCTTGGTTGGTTTTCTGTCTATCTTGAATTGTTGTGTTATGTGAAGAGAAATTTATTCCTGATCTCAGAGTCAATAATTGCCAATTATGCAGGGGGTGGTAAGTGGATGGATTATGACCTGTGGGATGTAACAGTTGATGATTCGGCGTCGAATGGAGTTTTGTTGTCTGAAAAGATTTGTACGTTGTTTTGCTTTTGTGGATTTGGTCGTGGGTTGATAGAACGTCAGTTGGGAGGTTTTGCAGGAGAAGAAGAAACGGTTCTTCCCAATGTTAGAGAAGGTACCTGCCAATTTCGCAGGGGGTGGTAAAGTATTGAATTACTGGCTGTTTTGTTTAGCTGTGGATGGCGTGGTTGTCGAATGAGATTCGGTTTCCCCGAAAGATTTGTTCGTGGATTTAATTGAAGTAACTTTCTTGGTATAGGTCGGCGTCTGCAATTCTTTGCTGTATGGCCAAATGTGCCACATCTGTAACATGTGCGATTTTCTGTTTTTTTTGCTTTGGGTTTTTGTGATTGCGAGCTAACAGCTGAGACTGTAGCTGGTTCTCAATTGTTTTTATTGTTTGGTGTAAATCTTGAAGAAGATTATGACATGAAATTGGTTTGGAGTTGCAGCAGTTCGGTTTCCCATGAGGCTCGTGTGTCATGATGTATGGAGATTCAAGTGTCTCATCTTCGTCATCTAAGGATGTCAGAAAGTCTTGTGACAATGTGATTATTGTATGGATGAAGTTCCTGACAGTGTGTAGGTCATTAGATGGTTCTTCCGTATTTTCATGAGATCGGGGAGATGATGTTTCAATTTGTGAAGTTTCTTCCGATTGCGGTGGAATCATAATGTTATCTTGTGCATGTGAGATGAGCGTTTGCAGCAGGTGTTTTTGCCGCTGCTGCTGGTTCAGCAGGTTGTTCGTTGAGTTCAGAAAAATCAGTATCAGATATGTCATTAGTCATGGCTGAATTATTCAGATTTCTGAAAAGCAAAAAAATTTGAAGAATATATCCAGATACGATCGGTGATTAGACATTCGTTGATCAGTAAACTGAAAATCACATGAAAAGTTAATTGTGCAAACAAACATGTTATCTTGTGAGAAAATGTTTGGAACGTCGCTCTTGATATGTAAGGAAAAGTTGCGTAGACTGGTCAGTAAATTTATTTTCTTTAAATTTTATTTTTGTATTAATTGAGGGCAACTTGATTTTAAATGACCTGTTTGACGGCAGTGATAACAAAGTCGATATTGATGTCTTCGTTGTTTGCGTGTTTGTAGGTCTAGTTTCTGTGGTCTGAAATTGACTTGTGCAGTGAAAGATTCCGGAATGTTAACAGCTAGTGGGTGACTGGAAGTGTTTTGCGGGTCTTGCGTTTGAGCAGGTAAAGTACATGTCCCTGAAAGATTGCCATTTGGCTTTGTTATAGATATGGAAGGCTTTTTTATAATATCGTTAGTAATTCCTTCAGCTAAAGTCAATGTTGGTTGTACTGCCGTTCTCCTTGGTGAATGAAATAGATCATTTACAATAGTTGTGGGTATATCCGAAGTTCTCGTTTGTTGTATGACCACTGGATTGGCATCCGCTGGCGGCGAAGAAGGCAATTGGTGCAGAGATTCAACGTTCTTGCGTGTTAGTGACAAATGCTTGAAGAGTTTCAATTTCGGCATTTTTTAATTGTGGCTCAGTGACTAGGCTGCTATGAGGAAAAGAGTGTCTGTTGAAAAGAAAGGCTGTAAAAGTTAGGAAATTTGTTGACGTTGTTTCGTAATGTGCGCTGGTTTGCCAGCAGAATGCGTTGGCTTAGTGAATTCGTGAAAATGGTTCGAACAAATGGTTGACATGTGGAAGCAGAAATGTTTGGACTGGTGTTTCATTCAAACATATAGAGGTTCCAATCTTGTCTTGTCTGTGTTAGGGAGTTGAATGAAACACAGAGTAAGACTGCAAGTGGTGGAAGGTTTTCCGTTATATTTGTGCGTTGAGATTTATGTTCTCTAATGGACGGTTATCAATAAGTTAAAAAGAATTTTATGCATGGGATAGAAAACGTATTCATGTGAAATTTTCTGCAAAAAAAATGTTAAATCTTTTAAAATTCAGTCACTATAACTGTAAGTTTATCTTACAATAGCTGCAATTTATTTTGTAGTAATAAAGATGACCCCTTTAAGTTCATAGACACAGATAAATTGAGATGAAGTATGTACTGAGGTTTTCCCAAGTGTGAAATAAGAAGAAATGCAAATTTTTAAGTCAGAAAAAAAGCTTGATTTGAAGTATTTGTGCAAGATCCAGCACTTGGTTGACAGTTGTCGGAAGGTGGCGCTAATGAGAAGACGACTTGCGAACTTACAAATGTTAGCGGTGCGCATTTGAAATGAAGCAACTATACCAACAGTCACTCTCCGTTGTAAGGGATGCAAACATTGGAAATTACCCCTAAGGGGGTATAAAAAATACCATGTGTTTCATGATGATATTTTACTGTCTTGACATGTGCTAGATTTATTTAATGACAGATGACAAGGCTAGTGATTGTAAGAGTTGCACTTGCGTGGGCAACTAAAATGCAAGCAATGCCCAACGATACGAAAAATTTGCAAGAAAGGAGTTGAAGTATTTGAAAACAAACGTTGTGACAATCGTAGACTGGGGAAATTCCTGTTAAGGTGATTTTTATGAGTCCAGCTCTTGTTGCAGGCGCTTATTGATCTTGTTGCGAAGGTTTCTCTGTTGGGTGGTTGTGTCTTCATCCTATGTCAATCTTTCCAAAGCCCTAGTCGTGGAGAGGCGCAAATTCACGAAATAAACTCAATCCTCTGTGATGTAGAAGCTTATAGATTTGATCTTTGAACGTGTCATTTTATTTATCTATAACTTGTTTAGAAAATGTGCATCATTTGTGTGGTTACTGGTCATAAATTATAATTGGTGTGTGTCACAGATAAATTTGTATCCGTAGATTGAAAAGAAAGTGTGTGGCACATCAAGTTGCTATAAAAACAAGGCCATGAAATGCGCTTTTTGTTGTCAAATGTCCAAAGTGGCCTTTAATTTGGTATGCGTAGCTTTATGTAAAAACATCGGGTTGTAAATATTTTGTAAAACTTAGCATATATCATGCGGATTTATTGATGAACGTATAATTAGTAAGTTGATTTTATAGGCTCTCGGTCAACATGGAAAAAATGCATTGTGCTTCATGCTGGATTAAGGCACAAATGCTGCGGTGGTGTATTGTGATTTTTGCACAAGGTGTACAAAAGCGAATTGTTAAGAATCAAATTTGCTTTACGGGGTTGTCTAGATGGCTTTTCTACGCGAACCCTATAATATAAAGCGTAGTGTTAAGTGGTCTACCTCCATCGTAGCAGAGGAGAAGCGGCAGCTATTAATGTCGCCACGTTTAACGTTAGGTGGCGCTATCGGTATGTGATCCACTAAAAAAGCTTAGGTTGTGCATTTCGTGTCTATGGTATGAGCGATCCGCTTATTTATTGCAGATGACTATTGTGATTTATATGATCATTGCTAAAAGTTTGAAAAGAGGTAAGGACTGCAAGTAGTTGAGACTGCATTGGGCCGGAAGTTGACGTCGGAATATCGTGGTTATACTAAAAAGTCTATAATTTGCCCAATTGTTTTAAAAAAACTTTTAAAAAATTTTTAGACAGATACATAGGGTTATGAGAAAGTGTGTCGTTAAAGGATCGACTAACTAGATCCAAAAGTGGTATTTTAAGTGTGCAGGGTGACCGTCCGCAAATGGATAAAAAAAGGCTTTTTGTATCCCCATGGGAAGCTGGAGAATAAAATTAAAGTAGGTTTATAAGTCCTTTTCTGTAAATCTGAGAAAAAAATGGTTTTGAGTCATTGTATAGTGGTACGTGATAGCTGCTAATATATGTGCAATTCCTAAAATGGCTTGGCCGATAGCTGATCGTCGTTGATAAACTGAAACGTGCTTTTTGATCATCAAACTCTGCTACCTGTTCAGAAACTAGTGAGTTGATATGGCGTTTCATTAAGATAGATTTTTACTGCAATCTCTGAAAGATGATGCTGTTTGTGAATCTGGTGTATGATTTGTAATAGTTTCTCTTTTGTTTGCATTTGTGATGGGAAACTGATGGAGAGTTGTGGAAAATGTAGAAAAAGGTGTAACCATGTTTTAAAAAATATCAAAAATGGTCCCAGTCTAAGTCGACCTCATATCCTGTGATATAAGAATGATGTGAAACTATTACATTTGACATCAGCATGAAGGCTTATGGTGAAAAGACATGTTGATTGTAGTGTGCAAACTCAAACGCGGGTTGTTTATATTTCCAGACCGCAGTAGCTTATTTTTTTGCAACTGCTAGCCCGCTGTGCGATCTGACTTGGAATGAAAAGGAAGTCACGTTTAAAAGCAGACTGAATACGCTGTGCAGAGTACTTTTTGTTTTGCAACAGGTCTGAGTGGAATTTTATATGAACTCCTATCACTGGCTATTTGCTGACAGCTTAGTGGAAATTGGAAGGCTGGTTAACTCTGAATAGCTTTTGTTTTTCTCTGGTTTCGTTTGTATAAGGCTGCAGTGTCTGTGCTTGGCTAGACTTTTGTGTAATTGAAAACTGCGTAAGAGACTGAAAATCGTGAACTGTTCTGATGATTGCCATGAGCTGGTAAAAGGTGAAAAATATTTAAGTTAATTTTACAATCCGTCTGTATGAGACCGTTACGGCGGTTATTGCACACGGGTTAGCACAGCCCTGTGTCAGGCAGTGAGGAGATCAAAAAAATCATGCGATGATAACCGATTTTAAATGACCCTTGTTTAATGGTGGTTTAAATATGCACGTGCAGTGCTTTTGTTGCAAAAAAGTGGTGTCATAAGTCTCAAGAGAAACATGTGTCTGAAAACGTGACAAGTACTTGTCCACTTGCAGGTTGTCAGACAGTACCTTTGTGCTGAGAGAGTGATTCGAGATTCCACGAGTCTGCAATGAAAGAGCAAAAATCAATGCAGGAATGCGAAAAGCAAATGGAAAGGCGTTCGACAAAATGGCGTAGTAAAAATTGTTGAAGGCAAGTAAACTACTAAAAAAATAGTATCACTAGGAACATTAGCAAAGGCAATGATGAGGCTTATCTTATATGTTTAAAAGTTTCAAGACAAGAAACATTGGTTGTAAAATTTAATAGAATATAAGGTTTTTAGTTTAGGAAAAAGGTATGTCTTATTGTGTATTCATAAAAGACTATGAAACTAGGAAGAACAGATGAAATCTGTGTAATTTTGAATATGATTTGAGGAAAAATTTGTTGTTTTGATTGTATGCATAAAAATGAATTCAGTCACTGACAGACTGGTCTGAAGAAAGACCAAAGAGTTTTCTAATGGAGCTAATTGCCAAGCTGGATTCGATCCAAGCGGGGCGCAAAGAGATGCGGCCGGCATGCCGAGCAATATTTCGGGCACCCATTTGTAATGCAATAAATTAAATTAAAAATGTGCACGCGTCCTAAAGGTTGTGAAAGGGAATTCGCCTAAGGGTGGAGATGTCCACTGCGGGATGATAAGGAAGCATTGCTCGACCTTGTCAAACGGCCTCCCGAAGCGCTAAGCGGAACAAGGTAAACCTTGAACGGCTGAAGAGAGGGTTTCCAATGACTGAATGAAAAGGCATACAACAATTTAAGTGTTTCGGAAATATTTCATGTATTGGTTTCTTTGCAGCACCATTTTCCCTTTGCAGGTAGCGCTACAATGTAAGTGTCACAGATCTTTGTGTGTGTAAAATTGACTATATTATGGTAGTGTAATTAAGTGAAATAGATATAGTAATGATTTGTTTAAAATTATATGTAGATAGAACAGGATATCAGTATGTGTGTAGATAGGAAATAATAGATAGAATAGCAGATAAGTAAATAGAAAAAAAATATAGATATGTATAGAGATACATATAAATAAGTGGTAAGAAAAATAAAAATTAGCTAAAATCTAAAAAAATAGTTCTTAGGTAGTAAATATGAAAAATAAAAAATGTCATAAGTCTTACTTAGGTAGAAAATACAGAAAGTAAAAATGCAAGCTGACTTGAGTAGTAGATATGAAAAATAAAAATAGTCTTATTTAGGTAGTAGATATGAAAAAATAAAAATGGTTTTACTTAAGTCGTAGTAATAGAAAAAAAATGAAAATATAATAGGTCTAACTTAGGTAATAAATATGGAAAATAAAAATTTCAGAAATGTTGCTTAGGTATTAAATATAGAAAAATAAAAAATGTATAAGGCTAACCTAAGTAGGAAGTATGGAAAAAAAATATAAAAGATATAATAAATCTTATTTAAGTAGTAAACATGGAAAATAAAAACAAAGCATACATGTATGTAAAGATAGCTATTTGTAAAATAATAAGTGTTTGAAAATAAAGATATAATATAGCTTAAAAACAAAAAGTATAGTATAATAGAAAGTCGTACAGGAAGATATAAATGATGACTGTAACAAAATAAAACTACAGCACATGTAAAGTAAATGAATGTCTTGTAAAATAAATTTGTGGCATAAAAAAATAGGTAGTTTTATGTATGTGGTTGGTATGACACTATTGAAACAAAAGAAGGGGAAAAATGTGTATTAGAATGCAATTCAAATAGTAATTGAGATGAAGCATCAGAAGCTCTTAATCGTTATCAGAAATTGTTAAAATTTCCAATAACCACGTTGAGCGCCAATTTATGTACAGATTTCTTTTGGTCTAGAAGAGAGCTCAAAAGGCTGTATTTAGGTGTAACTATAGCTAATACATGGGTTCGCCTTAGCAGTTACACCAAGGACGATGTTAATAGGTCAATGCCTGTTT
>JGI24159J19872_10009975_pt1 | contig 12453 bp, 9 predicted proteins | sample Ectturendosymbi4_FD_19872 | JGI IMG/M metagenome (IMG submission 19872)
TGCGTCCATTTTCAACGAAAATACTTTTCATCAACCATTGTTGGTGAATGACCAAAAAAAATACAAAATGGTCTTCACTTTTTCCAACACGTACACATGCAAGATTTTCTGATTAACGAACATACAGAGTCATCACAGAGGCAATAAATGAAATTAGCTGTATGCAAACTTCCTAGCCAAATGTGAACCTTTTCTATCAGGGACTGTCCTGTGTACGGTCCTGAATGACTGCTCTTGTCTTTGTTCTTCGTTGCTTACTGTCGCACTAAACCAGTAGTTTTCAACCTTTTTTGTACCGCGATCATTACAGCAACCCATTTTAGCCCAACAACCCCCATCTAAAACTCAAATAAAGCAAATGTAATACAGCTGTGTACACAAAATATGTACTGATGACCCCTCCAAAAACATCATTTGACAGATTTCCGGAAAAGAGCATAAAAACGATTTTCAAGCAACAAAGGAATTTTACTTTGTCTCTTTTTCACAGATTGGTTTCGGGCTAGCAGCTAAATCCTGCGTCCAAAATCTGAAAATAGTTTGTAACGTACTGTCTGAAGTATGACTGAGTTAACAGTGTGTTGGTTAACACTATATCTGAAATAGCCTTGAAGAAACAAACAATCCTAGCCCACTAGCTATGCCACGAGAATAAAAACAACTACTACGTAATTAACGGCTAACGCCCAGTCGCCTACACGTGTGCTTAAAATAATTTTTTACATCTGTATGCAAAGTTGTAAAAAATTCCAAAAATTAGTTGAAAGTGTTTGTCAGATTTAGACAGTGACCCAACCACCAACAAACCTTCGTTGTTTTATTGCTTAACATAAAAATCTTCAGGTGGCTTAGATTTTTAGTGCTCATGCGCGACATAGAATCTAAGAAGTTAGAGAAAAAGCTTCTGTTACAAATGATTTAATTCTAGGTTGTATCAAATTTGTTATAAGATTCTATGAAAACAACTAGCCTCTACGTGCGATGAATGTTGTTAAGTTCAACGTGTTTTTGAACATTGCACAAACGCACTCCACCATGAGCGGGAATTGTTTTTCTTTTGACCAAAACGCTACACTGCAATTCAGCCACGTTGCTGTTCCTGTATAATCTTAAGTAATGCAGCAGAGGTAATGGTCAAACATTAGATATACAATGACTTTTTATGCAGTAGCTTTGATCAAAGCTAAATAAAACCGATATTCAAACAGACCTTCTCTAAAGACTTCTGAAATAGTTGTTATGCTGAATGCATCACCTAGTTCAGGGGTGGACAATTACTTTAACTTGGGGGCCACTTTGAGAAGGCCGCGTTCAGCAGAGAGCCGTACCTTCTAATGGAAATATAAGCAAGTCTCAGTTCAAGTTTAGCCTCAGCACTGACATTTATTTTAAGTGGAAGGAATTTTCTGATTAAATTTTTTTCCCTAGTTGCTTCCGCGGTCCACTGAAAATGCTGTGGCTAGCCACATGTGGCCCACGAGCCGCTAATTGCCCACCGCTGACCTAGGTCATTCAATACTACATAAAACTGTTACTACTGCAAAGAAATCAACTTTGGATCCCCTGCATGTTGCAGACATAAACGCAGCTATTTTTGTAGCTCTATCATAAACTCTTGTGTGTAACTGTTCAAAGGACGTTGTAACAACTTTACAACATCAAAGCAGTGAAAATAAGAATGTGCCCGACCACAGAACTGTTACTGAATATACCATTTTGACAAATCACGTAGCCTGGATGTACTCTCATATAGCCTGCCTTTTATGAGTCCAAATAACAAAAGGCAGAGGTCACCGAAAGCAAAAAGTGTGCAAAATAGCATACTGCAGACTATTGCAATCATGAATTTATAAAAATGCGCCCGAGCAGAATTTGATTAGCCTTTCGTTATAGGCGGAGATCATTGATGAGTGCCCAAATACCTCAAAAAACATTTCAGTCAGAATGAAAACTTGTAATGCGCCCAAACATACGGCCAGCAGCATCCAACAATGCGCAAACCGCTTCGATTTTGGACACATAAATCGTGAAATTGCGCCAGAACAACCAAAATGCGTCTGAACTTCACGGCAAACAGCTTCGTTTTCAAATACATAAATCGTGAAAATGCACCCAGAACTTTTTTCATAAACCTTGCAGAGCGAAATCTTCCAAAATGCGTCTGAACTCATCAGCAAACAGCTTCATTTTTGGACCCAAAAATTGGAAAATGCACCCAGAACTTTGTGTATAAGGCTTGCACGGAGAAAACTTCCAAACTGCGTCTGAACTCAACGGCAAACAGCTTCACTTTTGGACGAAAAAATCGAGAAGATGCGTCAACTTTTTTCATAAACCTTGTCAGGCAGAGGACTTCCAAAATGCGTCTGAACTTTACAGCAAACAGCTTCGTTTTTGGACGCACAAATCGTGGAATTGCGCCCAGAACTTTTTCTGTAAAACTTGCAGGCAGAGAACTTCCAAAATGCGTCTGAACGTGACGGGAAATACCTTCGTTTTTGGACGCAAATATCTTGAAAATGCGCCCAGAACTTTTTTTTTGAACTTTTAAGGTGAAAACCTCCAAATGCGTCTGGACTTCACTGCAAAGAGCTTCGTTTTTGCACGCAAAAATCGAGAAAATGCGCCCAAAACATTTTTGTAAACTTTGGAGGTGGATAACACAAAAAATGCATCTGAACTTCATGGCAAACAGCTTTGCTTTGAGACGCAAAAATTGGGAAACTGCGCCCAGAACGTCGTTATAAATTTTGCAAGCGGAGAATTTCCAAAATGCGTCTGAACTTCCTATGCTGTGATGTGAGAACGGCTTCAATCGTGAAAATATGTCCCGTACATCTTTGAAAATATATTGAAATTGTATTTTGTGAAATTTTCTCCAGTGAAGGAAATTGCGTCCAAAAAATGCAAGTGCCGATTTTCAAAATTTGTGTCGGCTGGTGTCCAAAAAAAGTGCCGAAAGTGCCGGTTTTTTTCGGCTTAGAGGGAACACTGAGGCAGATGCAGCTGTTACACTGCCAAGTTTTTTTCTTTTATCTTTTTTTTCAACTTACAACCGAAACACAGAAAGTCGATGCAAAAACTAAAATTGTATATTGCATTGTTCACTGAAGGCTTTGTCACGTGCCAAAGCTCACAGCAGTGGAAAACGTCAACGTTCCAAACAAACCTTCAAACCAATGGTTCCTAAATTTATCCTCCCATGAAACTCCTGCGGATATCAAATGCCTCCGCAGTCCACACACGCCCAGCTTTTCGAGACACGATCTGATCCCGAAATGTCCCAGAAAGTGGCTTTTTCAATCATTGCGACCAAACAATTGGGGTCATATTATTAACTGCACCTTTGTATTAAGTTTATTAACCACGCGAGTAATTCTTTTACTATTCTATGTGGATGAGAGCTACACGAGGTACCAGAAACGAAACTCTTATTGCAGCAGAATTCTGTGAAATATGACTTGCTTCCTATGTGCTGTTCGGCTTTGTATTTCGCGGGGAGGATGACTCGAAGACCTTCCGGTCAATCTTCTCCTCTTGATATCTGATTTTCTCAGATATTGAATAAAAATGTCTCACTGTCTGTCTGTCGCACTGAGAGAGGTTACCCGAGTGTCGGAAAGAGCTTATATGAAAATTTTCATACAACTTTACAATTTTAGCCGTGCCCATTGCAGCTCTACTTGCAAGAAGTAAGATGGCATCCCTTGAACCTACCCATGTCAACTTTGGAAAACAACGAAACTGTTAAGTTCTAGGTAAACAACAGCAGTTTAAACAGGATTGTCTCAGCTAGACCATGTTTCGCACTGATTTGTTCACAATTTAGGAAAGTCGTTTTATTTTCAGTAAATCAGCATGCACTTACTTTGTCGAAAGACTCGCCTGATTCACCCAATTTCCCACCAGCTTTATCAGCAGTAACGTCATTCGGCGAAGATTCATGTCGCACTGCGGCGAGGACGGCCTTGTCTGAGGATGGGTCCTTTACTTTCAGCAGTAAATTGGGAAGCTTGTAACCGTAAGTGCTCCGCTTTGCTTTGATGGGAATGTGGGGTGTATGTAGCCCTGCAAAAGGGTGAATTGCCTCAATAATCACCAAAAAAGAGGCGGAAAATGTACAGTAAACGTTATTAAATTTATCATTGTACCATTTGTATGATACTGAACGGGTCAAAAAATCATAATAAAACTCAGAGAAGTGATCATAAAACCAGAAGCTGTTTTTTTCAGTCATAGAAACATTTTCGAAATGACCGAAAAAAATTAAGTCATTTCGGTCACAATGTTTGAAAATACAGTATAGGCGAAAACACACTTTCAGGGCGAGTTTTAAGACAACTGTGAGACAAATCACCGAAATATTTCAGTGACCAAAATGTCTCAGATAAATATGATCGAAATGTTTCAGCGAAAAAAAACAGACCAGAAGTTATGTGACGGAGGAGACCAAGGTACTGTCCGCCTTACCCCGTCAAGAAAAGTGATAGCGAAATACATAATATCTCCCTCTCCTTTTCAGGTTTAGTAATTGCTGCCATGTCTGCTCATGCAGTAGACACAATGCATGCAATCTCCTACATAAATGGCCTGCAACAACGCTTTCCTGTGGTACCCTCTGTTTTCGCAGAAGTCGCGACTAGTTTGTCCAGCCCTGTTGTCCGGGCTGTTACCAAAGATTAAATGCAAAAAAATGATCAACACCATTCATCACACATCAGTCGAGGACCGATTGACCAAACCCTGAGTCATGCTCTCGACTTGAGTTTAGACAGAAGTGTCCGTTCAAAACTTTCGTGAGGATCTCTACAATGCACTGTGCATCATGAACACGTCCATTCAATGCAGCGATTTGCACAAGAACACCTGGTGCAGAATTTCCTCGCGTCAACGGTCAATGATTGGTTGTTGCACCGTTTCAGCTGATTTGTTCAAACCAGTATTAGACATTAGTGTCAAAAGGGAGCGGAACGATCATCACCTGGTTGTCTACTATTACGTTTTCATAAAGTAACAAGGCTGACACGAACGTGCAGGACTAAGAGTTCCTACCGAAATGAGTGGGACGCTCTGATGTCTTTCACCGGGATCTTAGTGAAAAGCACAACGGGCGTAGCTTTCAGCAGCTTTCATTTCGTCAGTTGCTCGGGTATGTGTATTAGGTAAATGAACCTAAGCTGGAGGAGACACAGTGCGGTTTTCGTCGTGGCTGATTTTTCCTTTCAAAAATTCTGATGACTGATTCAATTTTTCCGTCTTTGTGGAGCCCAGGTGCTTTGAATATATATGTGTGCATGTCTCATTCATCGTAAAGTGAAGAAAGCAGAGCCTGGCCGATTTCTGGAAAGCTTGTTTCAAAGCTAGAACTTTTAACTGCAAGTTTTCACTCTTCAACATATTTTTGCAAAATCTTGCGAGTTTGCCAAAGTTGTTTGCACTTGCCTCAACCTTGAAAAAAGTTCGAGTTTTTTCGGCTTCCGGTTTTGACAGTCACCTGCTACCGGCCTTAAAGACGTTTTATTTCTGCTTAAACGTTTGCACCTGTATCTTCAATCACAAGTCATAACCATTCGCCGTGGGATTGGACTCGTACTAGTGTGTCCGCTGTCGCCACTTTCCTTCATGGCTTAGCCATTAGACAGTCACAGAAGATGATGGTGACATCGTTGCAAACTGCAGGATCAACTGTTTTCTCTTTGTAAGTAGTTTGGTATTGGATTCATTTTGTAAACAGGGCCTTTAAGATTCACTTCATCGTTTTTCAGCTGCGTGCGAACAAGCTGGAATCAAAATTAGCACTAAAAGCCGATGTTAAATTTCCCTCCAAAGACCCGGACGTCGGCTAACGCTGCACTGGCAGGCAAGCGGCAATACACTGCAACAGGTCCAGAACTACCTTGGAGTGGTATTCACTCTTGACGGAAAACAAAACAAGGAGCTTGATGCATGGATTGTTAGGGCAAACGCAGTATGAGATCCTAAGCAACTATAAGAGGTTTCCGATGAAAATCGTGAGGTATTTCGAGACCTATGACTGCTGTTCTCGCAACTCTACCGGTAGGAAAGCGGCTGTGAAAAATGAGCTACGCAAATCAATAGGTTTTGATGAAAATGAGAGTCTTCGCTTTGAGCTTAAAACGTTTCACAAACAACTTTATTTGTATTTACCTTGTCGAAGTCTAAAGTCAATCAGCTGATATTTCCTCGCGTCGGGATCGGTTTTTGGATTATATCCCAAACGAATCCACAATGACCGCCAAGGCCCTGTCATGCAATAATATGAAACCAAAGGAAGGACGTACTTGAGCGAATCGCCCGGAAGACTCAGTTTGTGCAGAACGGCAGTTTTAGACCAGACGGGCTGCTCCTGAAATAACTGTAAAAAATACTTTGAAAATAAATTTGTAAAATTCGTGATTCAACAATACGCAGAATGGCAACGCCTATGGGAGCAGGAAGCGGTCTTAAACCCAACTTGCTCCGAGGGCCAATTCGGATTTTTTACGTAGCTTGTGGACCTCATCATAAGAACTTTTATTGAAATGATAAAAAAACTCAACAAAAAGATAAGAAAATAAGAACACATTGTTATACTTTCACTTAACTGACTCGCCGGCTGGGCAGCGTAAACGAATAAAATAAATAACTTAACTGTTAATAATTATTTGAAAATGTCCGCACAAAATGCCCGCGCGGAATATATACGGCCTACGCGTTTGAGACCCCTGACTTGAGCTCCTCGGTTTGAAAAGCAAACACTGAAACGTCATGATGTTAATGTTAGTATTTATCAGCTGAACTCTCTCCTCCATTATGTTGTAAGAGAAATGCCCCCGATCTGCCAATGCATTAATCAACTTGTTTTTCCCACAACAAATTTTGAAAAATAGCAGTCCAGCAACTTAAAAAATGACCTCTAGATTCTCTCAGTAAGGATTACTTCGTGGCGATGCACATAAATATATGTCTTACGCAGATGTTACAAGTTTCTTTAGGTAGCTATTATTCTTCGTAACTTCCGTAAGTTTACTTAGAACAAACAGTGGGACACTTACGTCCTTGCTTTTAATAAAAAAATAAAAATAAAAGTTGCGTTTCCTTTATAATAGCGTGTTTCAATCACATTTAAAATCCAAATAGTATATCCTTAGTTTTGGAGAAAGTAGTTTTAAGCTGTTAAGCCAGTTTCTCAGGTGGCATGAAATAACACAGTAACGGTCATAAAACTGACAAACAATAGTTGGTAAATGCTGAGTTTTAGTTTGATTTTGGATAAATGCCAGTTTCAAGCAAACAGTATTCAAACCCGGCAAACAGTTTTGCATCGCAAGCACGCGAAACATTTATCAATAATAGTCCATTATAACTTTCTATACTAGCATTTGTAAGAAAAATAAGTGTTGAGAACATGTAAAAAAAAGTTTCTCTGGAAAAATTGAGTGGCGTTGAGATTTTTCCAAACCCAGCCAGAGTGAAAATACTGAGATTTATTTTTTTTGGTGGTTATTTGTTCTGTTCAAAGGCAATGACTTCTGAACTTAAACATCCAAAAAAGCATATCGTCTATACGATCGGTTGTCTTTTTTCTCACCGAATGCCTGTGACCAGTGAGCACACGAGTGAGGAGGTCGACCGCCAAGTTTTTGTCAGTGTCGATTTAACTTTGATGATAAAGACGATTCAAAGCAAAACGACGAATGTTTTGTGACGGACAAATTAAAGAAAATGAGGACAGCCAATGTAGTCCAAATTGAGGAATGAAAAAAAGCTCCTATTCGTGAAAAGTTGTAGGAGCTGACGTTTATTCGATATTTTGGTCACCGAAAATCACTTTCCTGGTCCGCAAAAATAGGCGTATTTCAGACGATAAACGGATACTTTCTAAGGAAAGGTGGGACCAACTGCTGGCGCCAGAAACCAAAGCAAAAAGTTTGTTTGAAAAGCAAACGATCTCCGTCCCCTGTGGCAGGCACAACAAAATGCAAATCAATACAAGTGCAACGTAACATACTTTAGTGAGTTCATCTCTTTTGTGTCCAAGATGACCGCAAAGTAATTTAAAGTTTTCTTCAGCGCCTGGCAAAGGTTTCAATGGTACATCTTCTTCAAACTTTATGCAAAGCGCATTGTGGAACCGGCGAGGTCGTGCCACTCCGATTGACGCACCAGTTGCTGATAAGTTTCTACAATAAAAACAGTTGCTTAAAATATCTATTTCGCAATATTCAAGTGTTCATAAAAACCAGGCCTTTGTCAGATTGTTGACAGGCGCAGTGGTTCCAACAACTTCTATTCATACTTTTCCAAGGCGTCAATAAAAATGCATATCACTGTTGTACAGCCACTGTAATCAATACTGTACAGCAACTGTTACTTTTTTACCATGCCACTACTGCCAAACCTAGTAACCAGACATGATATCCACGATCAAGAAGCTTCAAGGTCTTGTTTAATAATACACCATTAAATATGAAAAACATCTGAAAACCGATTTCATCCTCTTTAGCAATCCAATCAAGAATATTCCAAAGAAAAACATTGTAAATCATATTATTCATAATAGTACTATGACAGAGCAATAGTCACTTGTATACATGCACAGCATCTCGATAAAGATAGTCTTGTGGAGTGTCCAAACGACTGAACGTGGGAGGTGGAACGAACAAAGGTGCTTCTCTGGTGAAGTTATCCTTGTCTCGGTGCAAGCTCTCAACGCACAGGTAAGGCAACATACTCAGCAATTCACCTGAATCATCTCTTTTTATAGGCAAATACTGGTAATCACACATGGTGGAGAACCTGGAAGACAAACTGTTATTCAAAACAAATGCCGATTCAGGCATAATGCCAACAAAATGTTTTGAAACAAAATGTTTCGCATATACTCACTTGTAAACATAATCAATTGTTCCACATATTGACTGCTTATATTTTACTGCATCACTCTTGTTTGCAGAAGTTGATCGTCTTCGATACTTTGTTATTCTGGGAAAAATTTGAAATTCGGAAATTGATTGCCTTGTAACATGCACCATCAGAAGACACCACAGTAACACACTATTGAGTTTACAATGAGCCCAAGGAAAAAACTTAAATTGTCAAATCTAAAAAGTGGAAAACTTTTGTAAAATCTAAGTGTTTCTAAAGATCTTAAGCATGTTCAAAGTACTTCAGAGTAACTGACAGCACTTCCTACAAAATCCCTCTAAGAACTTTGTTGGTGATGGTAGTGGTGAGCTGTTCTTTTTTCACTGAGACATTTCAGTCATTTTTGCTGAGACATTTTAGTCACTGAGACATTTCGGTTATTTGTCTCACAGAAACTCACCATAACAGTGTTTATTAGCCTGTATTTTCAGACATTCTGACGGAAATAACTTAATTTTTTTCAGTCATTTCAAAAATATTTCAGTCTATGACCGACAAAAAACAGGTGGTAATGGACCACCATTTCTATGAATCAAACCTTTCCATGCATCAGCGTTGTTCAGAACCTGTGCACTGAAGTCTCCCAAAAGGTCTGAGACTGTTTAATGCACCAAAGAGCATCACTAGCTGCCTTAACAAATCCTGTGTGCCAGCCACTTGATAAAATGGTCTAGTAATTTCAGTTTAATGCATACCCTTCCTCCCAGTAGGATGAAGTAATCATGATAATCTACCAGCAAAGATTTTATGAGTGTCCCCGCTGCAGCCTGGGCAGATTTGTTTGGTCAACTATGGAGTAGAAGACTAGAAGAGTAGCCACCCATCACCCAGCTCTGCAGCATTAGAGCCACAATGTTTAATCACAGAGATGCCAGCAAAATCCAGGCATTATCAATCGGCTTCTTTCACCAGTTTATCCTCTTTTCCTAAAAAAAGGGCGATGTTCCGTTTCAAATCACTAGCTATAGCAAGCAGTTATATGCAGTTTTCAAGTCCCCTAGAATAGAAACAAACATTCTGCACTGTCCACATTCGCATTCCAGATGTGCAGAAGGCACAAAGTAGGCCTCCACTTGTGGATGGCTGATGGGGGACACAACGACGAATTCTGTGAACAGGCTCTCCTGCCTACAATCCAAACAAAGTCCTTACCCATGCACGCAAAAACTGATGCATAAAGGTATTGATTGTTTTTGTGCATTTCATGTAATAATGGCCCAAGTCATACAATTAGACAAACTTGTCATGCCATTTGCACAGCAACTTACTTAAGTTGCAGAAATAGAAGGTACCACAGCAGGGGTTGCTGCGGGAACATTTGTCTAGGAGAGACCTTGCACTGTGTCTACTTCGTGCGCAGACATGCAGCAATCACTAAACCTGTAAAGATGAGGCTATGCATAGCGCTATCAGTTTCTTTTGTCAACAGGACAGGGCGGTCTATATTTTCAATTTCTCTGCCCCATCACCTGCATTGTGCAGCACACCAGCACAATTAACTTCCAGCACATATTATACTACTTCAAGTAATGACAGAAACAATTAGTTGGAGCACTCACTTTACAAGCACAGCAGTGCATGAATGTCTGTCAGCACAAGCTGGTTTGCAGCAAGGGTCGCGTGGACGAAATTTTAAATCAAGTCGTTTTGATGTATCATTGTAAACCTGAAATAGATAACAGGTTTGCGGAGTAGCATCTTTCTGTAAATTTAACAACAATACCTAGGTAAAACAGGGCTGTGGAGCCAGTACTAAAATTTGAAGCTCTGGCTCCAGGCATCTAAATTTTTTTGGCTCCAGCTCCAACATCTAGAAGCTAAATGGCTCCTGCCCCAGAAAAATTTGGTCCAAAAGTTCAGGAAATACATTTTTTTGTATAACACGCTTACCCACAAACTATCTCTGTGGAAATGGAACCCAAATTTCAGGCTCCGGCTCCACCATCTAGACGTTTTTGGTTCTGGCCCCATCCAAAATTGCTTGGGCTCCAGCTCCACTGCCCTGGGTACAAGTCTGATTATCAGTGAGAATCAACCTAACATATAACTCAAGTCAGTTTTTCCTTTAACAAAAAACACCTTCATTTCATGATACTTGGCCATAATCATGCTGTTTGCAAAATGTTTTCAGTTCTCTGTATACAGACTCATAAAATGTGATAATTAACAAAAAACTTGAAGGTTTTGTGCGGCCCAGTTCAGGTTTTCACTGCAATTTAAGTATCCCGTATACTGTATTTTTCAGACCATAAGGTGCACTTAAAACCCTTTAATTTTCTCAAAAATCAAAGGTGCGCCTCACAATGCGGAACACCTAATGAATGGACCTGGTTGTGCTTTCTCATCTAGAACCAATTGCATATGGCAAATGGTGCTATTTATTTAATTGCTAGGTATGATTTTTTGTAAACAGGCCATCGTGTTAAGTAATAAACCATCAACAATTGGCAATAAGCAGGGTATGTGGGTCCGATAGTACTCAAGTAACTTCACTCCACAGGTGAAATAAGCAAGGATTCAATCACAAATTTTAATAGGAAATTGATTTCACGAAAAACTACACATCATCAATCCTTACATCTGCAAGCAATGCTAACAGGTGAAACATTGAAAGGCTAAAGCAATGTCAGAGAAAGTAAACAACCTCAATACTGTGGTGTAACATAGCACAACACCAACGGCGACAATTAAACTGGAGAAAAAACTGGAAATTTCGTCTTACTCAACTGAAAGTATTCACTGTAGCTTCAAAAATTTACTGCAAAAGTTCAAAAGCATGAACTTAATAAAACTCAATGCAAGCTACAAAGATTTACATAATGGAATACTTTGTTCTCGAAAATCGAAATAATGCAACTACTGTCAAATGGCGCTTGTTTCATGGTAACGTAAATAAACCACCTATACATGAAGCTTACGTCGTCACTTTTGTTGAACAACCAAATTTTAACTACTTGAATATCTGTGAAGATAAATGGTACAACCAACTTGACGCACAAATTACTATTCACAGCATGATCCTACCCTGCGTGAGATAATAGTTTTCTTGTTTCGCTTCTGCACTGCCCGTTGATGTGTTTTGATTATCACGGCCGGCGTGCCAGATTTTTGGTTCTTGTCAATCACAGCATTTCAAATGCACCCGCTGAGGTTTGGTTGCCACCGTTACTATATCCTAGCTTACCTTAACACTTTGAGAGCCGGCGTACGATATATTCGTACTTGGATTTCAGCCTAAAAAACAGCAGTTTCCAGTTGCCTTACCAACGCCCTAGCTCCTCCGCCAATTGCGCTAGAGAGCTGTTGAATGGCTCAAACGGATCGGCCAGTCTAGCAGATTGCACTCGAAAAAAAATTTTTTGCCTGGGGGGTGCGGATTTTTTGTGACTGACGTCATAAGTGAAGTAGTTTTAGAGTCATTTTGGCATATGTTGCCCGGCATGGGGCCCAACCGCTAGGCCAAAGTGTTTCGCTGAAGTTTTCATTGGAATCTAGACTCGAGTCCGAGTCTTTTGAGCCTTTGAT
>JGI24159J19872_10009976_pt1 | contig 12453 bp, 7 predicted proteins | sample Ectturendosymbi4_FD_19872 | JGI IMG/M metagenome (IMG submission 19872)
CACCTATCACGTCCTGCAACAGAAAAGACATTCGTTAAAAAATGGGTTTTTTATCGAACAAAATATGGGTACGCATCTTTTTGGGTCACCCTGTAGACGAGTTCTACTGTAGTACAGATTTGGAACTTTCATTTAGGGTGAAGGTCAGGTCAAGGTCATGAGGCCATAGGGGTCAATTTCATGGTCAAAATTGCGCTCAAAGCACCATGAACTTTCAATAAATGGCTAATCTAAAAACAATGTCCACTTCCAAACAAGTTGACTTGAAGTGTGATTGCCTTCACAACAATTAAAAGCACTAGGTTTTACTTATATTGCCTTTACAACACTTAAAAGTACTAGGTTTTCTATATGCTCTCAAGGAATCAGTCGACTGCACTCTGCTTTCATCTTTTAGCGATGATTCTAACTTGTACATATCTATATTCAAGTAGGTACTTGATTGCGTGTAAGCAAGGAATTAGCAAATTTTAATAAGAAATCAATTTCACATAAAATTTTGCATCCTCAGTTCTGAAATTTGCAAGCAAAGCTTACGGGTGAAAAGTTGACCAGTTACGACATAAAGAAACTAAAATTTTCTCTAGTATTGTTAGTGATTTGACCACGAGTTAGATTGATAAACTGGAGTAGTTTTTAGCCATTGGGGTAAACTAGTTAGATGTTTCAGTAATGATACTTTTTAAGAACATGTTTTTCTAATTTTATTTTCTAATTTCATTTTGAGTAATTGTTTTTTCTAATTTTATAAGTCACAGTGTTTTTTGTTGCAACTAGTTAATGATTTCAGCCAGTTTGTTAAGCTGTTCTGATTTCTGAGCTTGTGTTATGAGATATTCATTTAGTCTTGAGATTGTTTGTTTTCTGCTGTTACTTCAGCCTTTCAACTTTTCACCTGAAAGTTTTGCGTACAAATGTCAGGGCTGAGGATGCATAATTTTACATGAAATCGATTTCCTATTACAATTTTGCTGATCGATTCCTTGCTTACACCCATCATGTAGAGTACTAACTTCACAACAATAGGTCATACATTGATAGCGGACTCGTGGTTGCTGAGATAATGTTTTTTTAACATGTTTGGCACTGTTGTATGATGTATTCGTGATTTGAAATCATGAGTGAGCCACTATTGTTACGTCACTTTGCAACTCCATAACTTGCAAGGTGATTAAGCTATAGAGCTGTTTAAACCTTCAAAAGATGTGGCAAGTCTTCTAGTTTGCATTAAAAAAGAGTTGGAAAGTTTTCTATTTTGTTTTTTGTGGGTGATGTCATAATAAGGGTAGGTTTAGGCATTTTTGGCCCAAGGCCAAGAGCCAATTTTGTGACTACATTTTTAGTGGAAACTAGCAGGGTTGTGGAGTGGGAGGTATAATGTCCGACTCTGACTCCAAACCTTTCCAAAATTACTGACTCTGACTCCTTAACATGAAATGAACGAATATTGGCTGTCAATCATTTTGAAGCAACCAGCAATTAATGGAAATTGTGGTAAGCAGCAAGAATTCTGTTTCAACAAAAGTTTCAAAAGAAATTGTACCATTTCAGCAGGAGTTCCTAACTTAGGAGTGTGATATAAAAAACAATCCAGTCAAACTTCCAGAATCAGAGTTAGACAAAAAAATCCAACTCCAACAGCAACTCCTAGTGTTGTTAGGAATCCAACTCAATCCAAAAACCTCTGACTTCTTGCGACTCCGCAACCTTGGAACTAGACTATAATCTGAGTCTTTTGAGCCCATGATTAGCATTTCTGGTGTAATAGTTATGGCCTAAAAACAACAAATTAATTAATCCCATAATTAACTAATTTTTGATTTATTTGCCATAACTTTCAAACCACAAATGCAAAACAAACATTTCACTATTTTCAAACCTGTATTTTCTCTTGGGAGAGTCAAGAGGATAATGAATCTAGAAGTTCTTAGAACACTTCACATTTTTCAGCAATCCATCCATAGTTCTACGATTATAATTTTTACAGGCAGAGGAATTATGTTAGAATAAGTGAAGTGCTTCTAAAAATTTAACACCATTATCCAATATGACATACCTGATTACTGCACAGCATTAATTAGCATACAACAACACACTTTAAAAGAAACTTACGTAGGCAAAAGTTTTGACACTTCCTGGGAAAGTTCTTCTTGAAGAAGTGGTTTATCACACATCCACATGCAATAAAATAAGCCTTTCCATATTCGAATCAATTCATCCCTGTTAATGCAGACTTTGTCACTTATCTGTTCATACAATGACACTGTGTAGGTAGGAAAAAATTCTATTGAAATATTTATTTAGCTTACATCATGGATGTGTGTTCACTACAACAGCAGTGATAACTTTTCAACAGTGATAACATCTCACCAGAAAATAATCGGTGCCAACGATGGAATTGCTTTTATATTTACTCAAGGATATGAAGCATTTTTAAAATGGATAATTACAAATTACTTTTAATAAAACAAACAACTGAAGAAACTCAAATGAAATCCAAGCTTTAAACAGGTAACTTATTCAAGAAATGACGTTTTTTGGCCATGGAAAAAGTTTGAAACAGAAACTACAATTAAAATTGGCAAATTTCTTAAATCACACAAATCTAGTTAACAGTAGTACAACAATATTTGCAGCTCATGTTATCTAAAAGCAAAGCACTACATGCAGCACTGAAAAGGTATCAAGTTGACATAAAACTATCAAAAATATGCTCCAAGCAGTAAAAATGTTTAATTCACTAACACACAAATAAATTCACATACCGTTTGAAGCCTCCATCTGAATGTGCAGATCGAGCCAACATGTACTGCTTTAATTTTTTTAAAGTACGGTCTCTGATTTTTTTTTCATTTGCTGCAAGTCGCTGGGCAAATTTTGCTTCAACACTAGTCGCAATAAATATTGCTTCTTTTGTTTCACCTTGGACAGTCATTTTAGCATTACACCTATTGTAGTGCAGGTTCCTTCAAAAATTTGAAATGAAAGAATATATAGTGGATATTTACATTGTAAAGATCAGTTACATAAAAATTGGAGGCAATTTAATCAATATAAACATTAATGCCACTTTGCATGAAAATGGAGGCAATACCTTTGTCCATTTATCTACAACTTCTTGAAATTACTGAAGATAGGTACAAACTTGAAGCAATGAAAAGGCAACCACAATACAAATAAAACTTGCAGCATTGTAAGATTAGGAAGCAGTGTATGTATCACCTAAATTAGTGAAAACAAAACCAGTGATGGGATTTAACAGTTCACAAGTACTTGTCCTTGGAATTTCTTTCATCTCGAGAATTCGTTGTTGGCATGGTTTGCATCGATAGACTGTGATGAGAGAACCTGTTGTTATGAGTCCTGGAGTGAGAGAACCTATTCTTAAAAAATCTGAACCTAACCACTGAATAAAACAATGGTGTAATAAAGTTTGTAACCTTATCACATATATACTTTAGTTTGTCTTTTATGTAAATGCTTACTCAATGCACTAATAGTTTTGTTATTTTTTATCATCAGTTTAAAACATAGTAGCTTCCATGAGGTGTTCTGTTGTTTCATAATGTAGTACTTCCCAATGGTTTCAGCCATAAAATGCACTAATAGTTTTGTTATTTTTTATCATCAGTTAAAACATAGTAGCTTCCACAAGGTGTTCTGTTGTTTCATAATTTAGTATTTCATAATCCCAATGGTTTCAGCCATAAATTCCTAGTCGATAGTGCCACAGTGCTAATGAAAGCATTAGAAGATGCAGGAAGTCTTATACCACTACCTTTGATTTTTTTTAAATTAGGTACTTTCAAATTTGTATTTTGGGAAGCAGTATAACATCACCAGGTGGTCCCAATGATGTTTTGGGCCATGTGAAAAAAACAAGGGTCATTATTTCCTTTTCTTTGAACAAAGCTGGAAAAAATCTGCTTCTTGTTAGCCTTTAAGGTGACTCTTTGATGAAATTGGTTGTGAGTTACAATTGAAATTCAATCCAAAGACCACAAAAACTACCATTATGGTTTTTGTGGTCCTTAGAAGGCTGACTCTCATAAAACTTCAAATCATGATGTCATAAAGTGATATAAAAACATGAAACCATTAGAAACAGAAGTGATATAAAATAAAAACATCAATTACAATCAATCAATAATATTTTCCAATCTTGCATAACATATTTTTTGGACTGAAAGGCACACTTACAATCCTTTAATTTTCTCAAAAATTGAAAGTGCACCTTATAACGTGGTGCACCTAATGACTGAATCTGGTTGTGCTTTTTTACTTAGGACCAATTTTATGTGGTAAACAGTGCCATTTATTCAATTGCTAGTTATGATTTTTTTGCAAGCACACCATCATGTTACATAATAAACCAACAAATTATAATGAGCAGCGCATGTGGTTTGGTGAGTAGCCTAGGTTTTTTTTTTAATTAGTCTTTCCATTAATTTTAAGAGATCTTTTGGTTGCTCAGACATTTCAGTCATTTGTCTCACAGTTGTATTAAAACTTGCTGTAAAAGTGTTCATTAGCCTATATTTTTGAACATTCCGACTGAAACGACTTAATTTTTTTCGGTCATTTCAAAAACATTTCGGTTGATGACTGAAACAAAAACAGTGAGCAGCTAGCACATACCTTAACACTTTGAGAACCGGGTTACGATATATTTGTACTTTGATTTCGGCCTAAAACCAGCAGTTGTCAGATGCCTTACCAATGCCCTAGCTCCTCAGGGGCTCAAACGGATCGGACAGTCTTCTAGATTGCACTAGAAAAAAATATTTTTTGTTTGGGGGTTGCGGATTTTTTGTGACTGACGTCATAAGTGAAGTAGTTTTTGGGCAATTTTGGCTCATATTGCCTGGCCTAGGGCCTAACCGCTAGGCCAACGTATTTCGCTGAAGTTTTCATTGGAAACTAGGCTCGAGTCCGAGTATTTTGAGCCTTTGATCGACTTTCTAGCATTTCTGGTTCAAAAGTTATGGTCTTAAATAAACAAATTAATTATCTAATTAACTAATTAGTCAAATATTTTTACTAACTTAGATCATAACTTTTGAACACGAAACCCCAGCAGGTCATCCAAAGTATCAAAAGACTCGGATTGTAGCCTAGTTTCCAATAAAAACTTCAGTGAAATATTACCATCTAACTGTTGGTGCCCAGGGCCAGGTGAAGTTGGCCAAAGTGGCCAAAAAGTCCTCCACTTATGACGTCAATCACAAAAAACTTGCACCCCCCAACCAAAAATTTTTTTCGAGTGCAAACTACAAGACTTGCCGCGTTTTTTAACACTTTAACCAAGTCCATAACCCGTACAGGAGCGGAGATATTCCCGCGCAAAGCGACGTGCGATCCAGCTGTTTTTTTGCGAATTGCTTGAATTAACCCGGGTGCCAAAGTGTTAATGTTCAAGCACAGATCTTATTACTTTGCATGGCTACTGTGCAGAGCTATATGTATTAATTCACAAGGTTCCAGCCTAAATTGGAGCACACTGAATCAAACATGCGCACAGCTCGGCCAATATATATCGGCATGCCGATGCATCTGTTCAGCTGTAATTGTAACAATCATACAGTAACATGAAAACAATATTTTTCAAGTTTAAAATGAGGCCCAAGGGTATCACTGGACACATAGGAACTGCACCATACACCTAGTTGTTTATTTTAAAAAAGCAATGCGTTAGGCTAAAAGTCTGTTTCATATTATGTGATCTTCAGCATGATGTGCCAATGCTTCATTGTTTTCAATGGAAAACTGTGCAGTTTATAATATACTCCCTAATCTGAAGAAAGTTGAGTGTTTTACAGATAGATGTGCAGATTGATATAAAAACTGCAAAGGCTTTTACACTCTTTGTCAACATTCAAAGCCAATTTTGGCTTCTTAGTAATTTTTTGCAAGAAGTCACACAAATCACCATGCAATGGCATTGATGGTAATGTGAAATGATCAACTGTATCAGAAAGTATGCACTATCCACACACATTAAATTCTAACAGTAACAAATATGTTGGCACACTGCATTGAAAAATTTCAAAGTATTCATTTTGTTAGCTTTTCAAGTGAAACTATTGCCAAGCAGCAAGATGCAATGCAGCTTTGATTTTACCAATCTTATGCTATCAACCGTATACAAAACTTCCACTACTTACATCCAACACAAATTAAAAATATAAGCACTAAGTCCCATTAGCACTTATTCTTAGTGCAAACTTCAACTAATATCAAACAAAACAAATATGTTTAAAAGGAAATTATGTTACAGATGTGTATGAAAAAACATGGTACACTGGCACAGTGCAAGATGTTAACCATGAACAAGTTGATGCTTCAATACAATTTTTGCATCCTATTGGATTTTCTTCCTTTGTTTTGGTCACAAAAAGTGATTTCTGCTGGATACCAACGCAGCACCATATTTGCACTATTGAAAGCACCATGGCTAAAATCAGCTCATGGCTACTTCTATGTCTATTCAAGATCGATAACAAAGATAACAAAGAGATTTAAGGAAATTAGCTTTACTAATGCTGCCATGTGCATGGACACAAAATTCATATATACTAATGCTCTTTACTACATGTATACTACATGGGGTTGTTGCTGGGCAGAATTTCATTGTTGTTGAATCATTTGTACTATGCATGTCAAGCAAAGGTCAACAATGAAAAAATTTACTATAAAACGAAGGAAAACTTTTAAGTCAATAAATTCAACTTTGTTGATTTTTGGAATTATTTGACAAAAATTAATGCCATCAGAAGTGTGTATCAGACAATACCATATGGGTGAACTTTAAACAAAAAAAACTATATATGTGAATGTGAAGTAAGATTTATGTTAGTATCGAATCAGATAAGATATCTGGATCATGCAACTCTCGGTTTTAAATTGAATAGAATTTTGAAGGAAATCAACTAGTGTACACAAGGACTATATAATCAGTAGTTACAATTGAGAAAAAAGCATGAAGTATATACTGCTAAATATATTATAAATCAGATTACATTTTGGATTTCACAATGGAGATAGTCATTTTCTTGACCATGAAAATAACAAACGCAAATTTGTTATTTTTTGTTTAAATTTCAAAAATCATGGCCGGGGTGTGATATATTCGTACTTTGAAATCAGTCTAAAACAAGTTTTTGGTTGCCGTACCAATTGCATAGCTCCTATGCCGATTGCAGTAGAGCAGGGGTTTTCAAAACCACTGTGCTAGGGAGTCTTCGAGTCTGCAATGAAAAAACTTCTTTGGTTTTGGGTTTCTGTTGTTTTGTGAGTGATGTCATAAGTGAGTAGGTTATTGGCTATTTTGGCTCATATTACTTGGCCTGGGGCCTAACCGCTAGACCAGGGGTTCTCAACCGGGAGAATTCCCCACTAGGGAGGAATTCTGTATTTGCAAGGGGGGAATTTTGTATTGAGGATTTTGTTTAAAATGTAATATAATTTAAGCATCCATTAGTTATTGCGTCCAGTTTTGGAAGTTTATTAATTGTTTTGTGGTGTAGCACTACCAGCTGCTCTCTAAATTGCCACCCATTTATGCGCAGCACACAAATAGCCCATGTCGGCTCTGGACTTCGTTCAGAAGAAAAGTTAGTTAATTACTAATAATTTGTTATTAATTAGAGGCCAAAGAGCTTATCAATTGTGAAGAGTTTAGTTTCTCTTTTTAGTGTACTGATGCAAAAGTGTTCTTTACTAACTAAATTTCTAAGGGGGGAATTTTATTTGTGAATAACAGTTAAAGGGGTGCACAGGATCAAAAAGGTTGAGAACCACTGCGCTAGATGGAAGTATTTCGCTCAAAGTTTCATTAGAAACTAAGCTAAAATCCAAGTCTTTCAAGCCTTTGATCGACTTTCTAATGTTGCTGGTTCAGAAGTTAGGGTCTAAAATAAACAAATTAATTAATTATCTAATTATGAGATTAATCAATTATTCTGTTTATTTTACATCAAAACTTTTGAACTCAAAACCTTAGCAAGTCATCCAAAGTATCAAAAGACTCGGATTTAGGCTTAATTTCCAATAAAAACTTAAGCGAAATACTACCATTTAGCGGTTTGGGCCCAGGGCCAGATGAATCGGGCCAAAGTGGCCTAAAAGTCCTCCACTTATGAAATCACTCACAAAAAACCCAAAACCCATAACCAAAAAAATTTTATTAATTGCTGACTCGAAGACTTGCCAAGTGTTTTAAGGGTTTAAACAGCTCTCTAGCGCATTTGGCGCCAGAGTTACACTCACACAAAGACACGTGCAAATTGCTTGATTTCACACGAACCACTTGAATTAACCTGACAGCGAAGGTGTTAATAGTAATGAGAATTTACCTTTTTTGCTAATTTTGTAACATTTTTCAACATGTTTTTAATCGTTTCAAAAATTTTTGTTGGGGTTTAGCATACTTAAGAACTTTTTTGTTAAATATTTATTGGATATATCATATACTAGTATATGAAGATACAACTTTTTGCCTGAAGTTAAAAAATAAGCATGGGTCAACCAGATGCATAGTATCTCCATAACACCAGCGTTCAAATAAAAAAAACTAAGTCAAGTTGCACCATTTGAGTTATAGATATATTTAAAATACTGTCATGCTTGAATGCACATGAAAAACATGTTGCCTTATAACAACAATTAACCAAAGTTCAAATGCCAACAGGGACAAACTTTCAGTCTTGTTTTGTTCAAGATGAAACCTTGTACTTTACTGCATAATACTTTGAAAATATTCAGAGATGTAGGAGTGATAATCAGTTGAATTTTAAACATCAAAATTCCAAAATGTTTTTGGCCCGATCTTTTTTAAAAGCATCAAAATTTGAAATGCTTATAATTTTGGAAATACAGGTCCGATTAAAAAATTCCAACTTGGTTGAGGTCAGAAGACTAACATCTTCCCCTTATGAAATTTTATGAATTTTGGTGAGAGTCATATGAAAATCCCAATTTTGCTGGATGGATCACTTGACATGGAATGACCCCAAGACTACTTCACAAAAAAATAGCTAACCGTATAGTTTGAGCCGACGATGTAATCTGGAAATAACGTGACCCCGCCCACTTCATTCACTCCAAAATTTTTCCCAAACAACAGTGATGGCCCACTTTGGTTAGAATTTTTGTTAGTTGCGGTCTTCAGATAGTCTAAGCCACAGAAATGTTTCAAATAGTTCACAGGAAAGTATGAATGGAATGTTTTGAATTTTTTTGAGAATTCTAAAAAAACACTTCTGGAAAATCAAAGTTTCATATTTTTCTCAAAAATTTCCAAGGCAAAGGTACCTTTTTTGAACTCATTGGGTTGACTGCTGCCTTCTAAATCCAAGAATGTCTTCACTGACTCTCCAGCATAATCCATGAACACAAGTTATGGTTGATCATAATTTGTAGGCCGTAAAGGTAACTGTAGTGTAAACCACTAAACGCATCCAAGTACTGCACAAAGCCTATTTCTAAGCACCGGTATAGGCCAGAAAAGGACATGTTTTTATATTTGATTTGTGTGGGGAAAGCTTTAGCAGCAAACTGCCTGGCACTTGTTAGCAGAGCTTCTCATATAATTATTAGAACCAAGGTATTTATTCAGTGCCAATCCACAAAGCAGACACATAAGCTAATCAAATATAGCATGACAGCAAAGGTTACAAATGCATCATAAGGCAAAAAAGGATGCAGTCAACATGCAGAAGATCATGTTGACCATTTACGCGTGGTTTACAATGACAAACAAACAGTCAACATAATAAATAGTTTAAGTAGAACCTAGTGATTCATTTATTAAAGAATTAATCACAGCCACTTTTGTTTCCATCATGAACTTTTCATCCAGTTTTTGCATAACAGATTCCAGCTGAGAGCCACCACTGAGAAATGCTTTGACATTGTGCAGGGTGCATCCAATGCGATGATCAGTTACTCTATCTTGAGGAAAGTTATAAGTTCGAATCTTGTCTGATCTTTCACGACTTCGAATCATGCTATCACGTACAGACATTTCTTTGGCTTTCGCAGCATCTAATTTCTGCTTCTGCAAAATATGTTGTAGCTTTAACAAGGCCCGATTTAAATTTTCTCGTTGGTTGCGAGTTGCTTCACATCGCACAGTGATGCCAGTTGGTCGGTGTACAATTCTTGCAGCAGAATCACTTTTTTGAACAGACTGTCCACCACTGCCTCCACACCTAGAGAACGATATGTCTAATTCCTTCTTGTTTATTGGGCTTGCTTCAGTGCTTTGTCTAGCCATGACCACAACGTTAGCAGTGCTGGTATGTATACGCCCTTGACTTTCTGTCTCAGGAACTCTTTGAACACGATGAGTACCACCTTCGTATCGTAAAAGTTTAAATGCAAATCCATCAGGAGATGAAATAAAGGCACTTGCTGATAAAATTCCACCTAAAGGGTTATCTTCAAAGTTAATTAAATCAAATTGCAGGCCTAGTCTTTCACAAAAAAGTTGATACATTTCAAACAAGTCAGATGCAAAAAGCATGGCCTCAGCTCCTCCAACACCTGGAACAACTTCTATAATAACACCATCAGATTTTTCTACTTCCTTATCTTCCACAATGGTGTCAGCTATGATAAATTTTAATGTTGCAATTTCATCCATAAGCACTGATTTGTCACATTCTATTTGAACCTTGAGATCAACATCCATAGTAATGTCACTTTCCAAATTATTCAGTTCAGCTAAGTCCATTTCCTTCACTGAAAGTTCAAGCAATTGATGCTTAAGGGACAGTAACTTTGAAACAACAACTTGGGGCTTGTTGCCCAACTCTTCAGCCAAAAGTTTTGGCAATGTTACTTTTAGTCTGCTCTCCTCGACAGAATTAGGTACAATTGTCTTCAAGTAATTAAGGTAATTAGAAAAGGCTTTTTCATCTATCTTGGACAAGAAACTTGTATAACAAGAAACTTGTTTGCCATTAGACAAGCTAGCAAATCCAGGACTGGGAAAGTAGAATTGCAACAACGGATTGATGCATTTTGACACAAGTCTCCCTCTGTTATTAATGAAGAATTTGNAGCAATGGACAGAACCAAGCAAACAAGCCATTAAAAATAAAAATAACTACAAAATCTATCAGGGTCAATAAGCTGAAAAAGTACATAAGTACAACTTTTCACATACCAATAATTTTCGTTTTTTTTATATTGCTTTCACTTGAAGCTATCGCAATTTCCTATGTGTATCACTCAAGGGTGTGAAACCACGCAGCACTGCTGGGCCGAATGCACCTAACTGGACTGGTCCACAAGCCACGGCTGCATGTGTCAAGCTCCTCGAGTTAGACAACTTGCTGGTCACCCACAAAAGATGGTCAATGCCCTTTCAAAATCGTAATGCTTAGTGTAAAATCTTGACCTTTCTGCAGGCCATAAAATTTCAGCTCCAGAGCCACTTTTGGCCAGCAGGCCACAGGTTGCACACCCTTGATATTATCACTGATACTATCACTCATTTTCATTTACTTGATTTTTGAAATCAAACCATGCCTGACTTTTCTAGCCACATCTAAAAGCTTGGAATTTCATGCCAAACATATAAACATTGTTAATTAGGAATTTAATATCATTATGAGAAGTGGGACTTAAGTTGCTAGATAACCTAAACATAATCATTCAGATTTCATCTCCAGGCTAGCTTCAATCAAAAAGTAAAAACCAACTAAATTAGCAAGTATATATTTGGCTTGTAGGTTTAAACAAAAAAACACAGCTTTGCGCGTGTTTTACCACAGCTATGCTTTACCTCCAATCAGCATGTTTGATGCTTATCACTTTAGTCTTGACTTCATGTCAGATTTCTAACATAAAACTTTCATGCTATGATCTAATTACCATGTCTTGGGGAGCAAGCTACATTCTCAGGTCAAGACAATCATAATGACTCTCTTGAAAGCAAAAGGCAAACTTACACACAATGAAGATGGCCAAAAAATGCATTGCAATGCAAACAAAATTTTTTTTTGTATAATCCTTGTCACATGGGAGTAAACTGGTTTTTGTCATTTGTAGAAAAAAAATTGCAATGCAAACAAAATACAAAGACATTGCCTGCGCAACTCTCTGTAAATCATCCAGAGACAAAGAAATTTAGGCCTAGTCATTTCAGTCAGAATGTCTGAAATTACAGGTTAATGAACACTGTTACAATGAGTTTCAAATAGAAACTGTGAGACACATGATTGATATATTTTAGTTGCCAATTTGTCTCAGCAAAAAATTACCGAAATGCTTTAATGCTAAACACCCAGCTTTAATGTTGTTTAGTTCAAGAAATAAATCATCTAAATATACAACAAACAATTATGGACTTGTTGCGATCGGAAATCCCGAGCGGCACGTGCGCAAAGCTTCGCACCGTGGCAGCAAGCAACAATAGAGATCATGCTCGCAATCTCTCTTACTATT
>JGI24159J19872_10009977_pt1 | contig 12451 bp, 12 predicted proteins | sample Ectturendosymbi4_FD_19872 | JGI IMG/M metagenome (IMG submission 19872)
CGGTTTTGGGTGCAGTGAAAGGGGGGGGGTGCAGTGAAATGGGGGGGTCCGCTGCAGCGACGAAAATTTTGTGAACCACTGGTTTAGAAATTATGGGGCTCGAAAATAATACTCTAACCATATGCTTTTGGAACAGCGCTAAAAGCACAAAAAACTTCTCCTTTCGACGCCTCCTCAGACCGCCCTTTCCAAGGAAGCAGGAAGGGCATCATCGATATCCCTGCTACCGCCCGCCAAGCGCGCTAAATGTCATTCAAGGCCGACGGGGCGTCGTCGGCCGCGCGCGATGCTATTAAAGCGCGAACTTTGACGTAACGCGAAGGATAAATCGATGACAGGGTTCGCAAATTACGAAACAAAGCGCGATTGTCGGCGATGACAATGGAGCGCCCGCGCCACGGGACCGTTTCGAATCCCCGTAGCGCCTCGTGATAGCCTCGCGGGGGGGAAAAGGAAGCGATACTCGCCTCGACCGCGATTGCAACAGACAGATCATGCTGATGCGCAATGTACAGTAACGCGCTGCGTAGCAGTGTTTCCCAGCATTTTTCAGGCTTGCGGAACTCTGCAGAAGAGGATAAGATTTGCGACACCCAGTGGCGGCGAACGCACAGCAATTTGCTTTTACGGTTTGATGAAAGTTCGAAAAAAATGTTAATTTTTTAACGATATATTTGGAAAACGAGTTAGTTCGCGGCGTCCTTGAATATCGTAAATGGCATCCCCAGATGAGAAACACTGCAGGTACACACTGGTAGTCGTAACTATATGCTTAGATTTCCCGAACGTTAGCAAGCTTCTTGTAGTGGCTAACCCCTTGCTGGCTGAAAACGAACAGCCACCGACTCTAAAAGTTACGAACAATACAAGAAGAACGGAAGCAAAAAAAGCCTCCTGTGTTATACAGGTTCAAAGATCTTTGGCAAACACGACCTGACCTTAGCATCAAGCCTGCAACAAATCACCGAAAAAAGGTTGTTTCTAGTTCGTTGGAAACGATCACAAGTCTGGGTTCGAAAACGCTGAGTCAGCGTTTCTTCGCGAAGTCTGCCTTCCCCTCTTTTCTGATTTTTTTGCGCAATCAACATTCTGGCCTCGTGTCCCGAACACCCAACATTTAACTCCACGCATTTACCGAGGAAAGGTATGCAGGGAAGTTTGATCGCCCCCATGTGCGAGCGCAACTCCCACCGGTTGTCGTCCTCCTTCACGAGCGACAGCAGGCGATCGAACGACGCGCGGTGATGCTTTTGCACGAGCTGCGAAACAAGAGAAATCGATCGAAACGGATTTCGATAAAGTGCGGATCGTCACAATTCGAAAGCAGGGCGTCGTTGTTTATTATCAGACAGGCGAGCGACGAATCGCGTTCGACGGCGGGCGTTTTTTCTTTCAAAGGTATTTTCAATCAACGCTCATCGACGTGACAAGGTTTTCTATCGACGTGGGCGTCGGAAGGTTTATTTCCTGGGGAGAGGGGGGCAATCGTGGATTTTTCCAGGGGATAGCCAAAACGATTTTTCCAGGTGGAGCTAGCTAGGGTGGTTAAAGTAAATTTCATTTTACCTACCCTGAAACTTAGAGATAATCATTTTTCAACTATAAATTAATGGGAAAACATCGAATTCCAAAATCCAGAGGGATCTTCCTGCCCGCCTAAACCCCTTCCGACGTCCTTGTTCATTGACATCATTGATGGGCAAGCATGTACACAGCGTCGTGCTCCCTCTCGTTAACGGGTCGCTGAAACCTGAGAAGCTGCGAAATGCTGCGGGCGAACTCTTTTCGCTTCGTGGGGGGGGGTGGGAAGTCGAACTTTTTTTCTTTGCTTGTAAAATCGCAAAACGCATCTGATAAATATCCAGCCACAACCAAAACTTCTGCACGCAGCGTTGACCGCGCTACACTAGCGACGGGCAACAACTTTGCTGTAACGTCAAGTACTCGTGGTGAGTGGAACAGAGCAACTTTTTTCCGCACGCGCCTGTCGAGCGAACGATCACAAACAAGGTCTCTGCCGAACTTTCCGACAGATATATCCGCGAAGGCGCCGAAGTTGGATCTCAATCAGCAAATATTTCTGATAGGAAATCGATTTCACTTAACTCTACGCATTCCTCATTCCAGGAACCTTATTGTAAACAATAGGTTGTGATTGGTTCTGCCAAGCTCAGATGCATCTGAGAATGCTGAAAAGCCAGGGTGTTGTTGTTTACATAACATGATGCAATCTGTTTGAAAGTAACTCCACAAAAGTGACCGCAGTGGGATCGGTCAGCAAATGTTAATTAGGAAATCGATTTCACGTAATTCTAGGCATCTTCAGTCCTGAAATCCAATCATCGCAAAGTGATGAAAGCAGAGCCCAGTCGGCTGAAAGCTTCCTCGAAAGCTTGCAGCAAAGCCGGAGCTTTTAATCGCCGAAAATATCCGCACAGCAAAAGTTTTTGTTCGATTGCTTTCTACGAAATCGTACAGGAAACCTACAATGGCGGGCGTGTTTGGTTTCGCGGGCGACGGCGTGCGCTTTACTGCGGCGTTCGGTCGCAGAAGTGTCAGCAGCGGAGAAAAATGCAAAGTTCACGAAAATCGACAAAGTGCAGCATTTTTTTTTGCTGTTGACAAGACGGGAACAATAGACGACTGCTGCTATCGCCCTCTAGAGGCGCGTGAGTGGAAGCGTCACAAAGCGCTCGGAGGCGCTATTGAGCGGACTGCACGAGTTTGACATCGCTCGTATAAGTTCAAAAGTTCATCGCAACGCATCAGGAAAACACGTCACGGCAAACACTTGCGCAAAGAACGAAGGACCGAGCGGAAATCGGCGACGCACAGCAGCTTACCGCCCATGTTCTTGTCAGTCGGAAAATTGACGAGCTGTTCAGGGATTGAATGACCGCCATCAACGAATGCAAGTTGTTTAGATCGTACAGTTTCTGCGCGAAAATAAAGCGTTTTTTTGTTTGCATGAAAACACAAAAGAAAAACAGTTGCTTTCCTCTCCGCGCTACCATTTTGACAACGTTTGATATGCACAATTTTTTGAGATGCACTTCACATTTCTCGCTCATCGCCCCCATTTTCCGACGACCCCTCCCCCCAAGTTAACAAGGCTTCGCAACGCGCCAACACGGCCCGCATCGACAGATCGATGTTGTGACCATCATCTACAGCAGGGTGATGAATTTCGTTCTAGCTTTGTGCTGCTGTAGTTGTTCTTCGCGCTAAAAGTGTACGAGCGCGTGAGCACGCCTGCACTTGTCATTCGCCACGTAATCAAAAGAGTCCAGGTGAACGTTTGCGATGGTTGTAAGGTGGCATACGTTCGCGCAAAAACTGAACGCTGCTGTTGTTGTTGTTGCTTTGCGGAAAAACCTCTGCTAAAGATGACAGCTTTGAAAAAAAACTCCGAAGCGATAAGGGTTATAAGGTCAGTCGAGTTGCCCAGTTATCCGGAGACCGCACTTCGCACCCCCCAGAAAGGCCCAAGGAAAGGCTTGACCAACACGTTGGGGCCAGGTTCACACTGATAGGGTTGCCAAAGTGGAGAAATATTCCCAATTACCTATCGGTTCTTTATTCTTATACTTGGTGGCTTGCATGGCTGAAGAGTCGAGTCTCCCGCATGAGAAGGAGCACTTGGTCCCCAGCTGGAACCCTGTCAGGCGTCAACAAACCCGGCTCGCGTGGACCTGGTAATAACCAGGGGCCAAAGGCCATTTCACCATCCCCAAAACTGCAGCTCCATCACTGGAGGCACGGCCGTTAAAAAGGCTTCTGGGGTCTATGGGCTGTCCGGGCTCAAAAGATCTTGGCCCGTGCCATCTCAAATCACCGACATGAACGTCGGAAAGGGGTGCAGGGGGTGCCTTGCGTCCCATGGATTTTGAAATTTGATTTTTTCTCATTAAATTTTCAGCAAAAAATGGTTGTTCGCTTAGTTTCGAGTGGGTTTAATGAAATTTCTTCACTGTTGACCCCCTTAGAAAAATCCTTTTGGCTGCCCTTGGAAAAATTCACTATCGCGCATCCCCCCGGAAAAAATCCTTCCGACGGTCATGCTCATAAGAACTCGAACTGAACGCTGTTCCGGGCGGTTCCGAGAAATTATACCGCAAAATGCATTTTGAACTGATGTCACTTCGGCGCAATTCGAAAGAGAAACATGCGCTTTAATCCAAAACGAGCGAACGATGACAGGTTTCCGCAACAAGAGCAACGACATTCCGATGTGTATTTTCAAACAGGCACACGCGGTGCCAGGCGGCAACAGACAAACGCACCTTGGCGATCTTGATGAAGTGCGTGAGGACTTCGGCGCGTATTTTCAAAGTGCTGCTGTTCAGGATTTCGCGGATGACCCAGAAGCTGGTCTGGAATAAAAAAGAAAACATGGGTTCGTTTGGTTTGCGCTTCGCTACCTTGAAGATCAGAGCGGGAAAAGTTGCCCCGGAAATATTTCGTAACTTTATTAACAACAAGTAGCGCTCCTTGAGAAAGAGCGTCATCACCTCAACCGCCCCGGCAAGAAGCACAATTCAGGCTTCGGCCTGCCACCCACTGCCGTCACCAAAATTAACAAAAATAAAATAGCAAGTGAAACTTGAAAGTCTGGAAAAATACAAACAGTTGACTGTCCTTGGGTTTGCAATACACGACTGTACACATTTGGTAGCAAGGCCGCCTGATCTTCATCTGGGAGGAAAGGCCACACAATGTTGGCATGAGTAATAACCAAGCATCGCTGTCCGGTCAATTAATCATCATCTCGCAGCCATTCCGCGGCTGCAGGGATTGAGATGGCAGGTGGGCGATGACCTCAGGAGGACACGCCCCCGCACCGCCTACTTTACTTTAAATGCCAAATGCTCCCGGTCACGCATCATTGGCGTTGCTTCAGGTGAAGGATCGACTGAATTAATTTAATGATGGGAAACTCCAAGTCAAGAAATGAGTGGCCTGACAACTGTTTTTTTTCGCTCAGACATTTCGGTCATTTGTCCCATAGTGTTAAAACTCGCCGAAACCGTATTCACTAGTCCATATTTTCGGACATTATGATCGAATCGACGCAATTTTTTTCCGTCATTTCAATAACAATTCGGTTTATGGCCGAAAAAAAACTGAACCTTAAAGGCCTGCAGGGTTGCAATGTACAAAGACTTGAAAAGTGACAGAACAGGAGAAAAAACAGTTACATTATTTGTTTTGCTGGTAGAAAAGTCTTATTCTCTGAAATGTGTAGAGCAGGGTTATCAAACCACGGCCCGCGGAGCCATTTCATCCGACCCGGGAAGACATTGTCAACAATGAAAAAATATTATATTTACGACGCATTTGTTGATCTGATAGAATGTAACATATCCCGAAACAATCACATTGCGTAAGATGTTCGGACCTGGAACTGTTGTGTAATAGCTTACATGGCCCTGCGACAAGAAAGTTTGGGTACCCCTGGCGTAAGGCATGGGACCTACCCCGGTTGCAAGCGAAATTTCCGACCTATTACTGTTTGTCAGTTATTTTGCTTGTCAGAGAAAAGGAATAAAGTCTGCCGAGTACTTTTTTTGATGTGTGTTGTGCAAATTTAAACTTTTTGGTTAGATTTCAGATACCCACAACAAGCTATAGCACGTGAATGACTACAACCACTGAAAAATATTGGACTTTGTCTTGGACCTCTTATTCTAACCCTAACCCGACACACTCACCTAAACACTAAACTCTTAAGGCCTAATCATCAGTTTTCTCATCGTATTTGATATGTACATTATTACTTTGTGCATGCGCACATGGCGTGAAGTCAGAAATTTCGCTTCGACACCGGATAATCGAATTTATTCTCATCATAAAGCGGCGTGACCTTCGCGCGGTTGCGTCATAAAGCGGCGTGACCTTCGCGCGGTTGCGTCAAGCACGCACTGACCAGCAGTGCGTCTGACGTCGATGCCAGAGGGTTGCGTCACTTCTGCGGTGACCTCAAGCAACGATTGCAGCTTGCTTGAGCCCCTCACGCCGCGTGACACGCGCCAACACACGCAAGCGCAGCTCAAACCTCATCACGTTTGGAGAACGGCGCGATGATTGGCGCGCAGTCAAAAAGGTCACGAAACGCTATAAACAACCGCTGTTCTGATCAAAGTCGACGAGATCGATGTCAAAGCGTCGCCGATGTCGCGATTAACCGAGTCGCCGTGGTTGCCAAGGCGACGCACCGTCGTTGTAATCGCCGGCGTTAATTATTATCGATAACACTTTTGAGCCTAAAACGAAGCGAACATTTCTGCGCGAGCGAGATTTTCTACAGCGCTTTCCTGTACGAGACGATTTTGCAACGACACGCGTCAAGGCGCAAGTCTTGTCTTTCACGCGCAACTTCAAAACCTGGCACGCGCCAAAATTTTTGCTGTTACGCGCCCAAACTTTGCCTGTCACGCGCGAGTACTCGTAGAAAAGGGCCTTGAATTCCAGTAAAGTACGGCACTTGACCGTATTACTTTAAAAAGTTTAAGCCATACACGACCACTGATACGAAAACGGGAAATTCAAGTGGCTTGCCACTTGCTCGCGTTCACGTCACGATAATCACACCGGCAGCCGATCAAGGCTGAACCTGATTAAAGCCCGGAAACTATGGCACGCGGTGAAAAGCACAGCAGAAATCAGCTCTAGCGAAAAGGGTGTCGCAGGCCTAAGAAGAAATTTGTCGCGGAGTATCAATGTCAGGGAATTCAACTCGATCGGAGGAGATGATTTATGAAACGTGATGCTTCTTAATCGACGTTGATTTTGCAACGCAAGTTTGTGGGAGGAGAAAAATCTGTTCCGCAAATCGTGCTATTCACAGGCCCAAGACCGAGAGAACGTGAAAACGAACGAAATGCCAGTCAGTGGCAGTCAAGTGGATGGGCAAACAAAGGTATGGCGCAAGGCTTGCGTCAGCAGGCCTTAATCTAGCCTCTGGGATGGAGATCACTAACGTTCATAGCTAATTCAAAGAGCAGAGCGAGCAATAGCCAGCAACATAACAAGGTGGTGGGCTGCCTTTTGTTAGTACCACATAACAACCCACACACATTCAAATGCCAACGAGAACTGATTGGACAAAAACACTCTTCTGTATTTCGCAGCTATATGTAAGAATTAACCTTATGAAAAAAGTTTAAGTCCCCCCACAATGCAATGATGTGCATCTTTTCCAGCACAATTTCCAACCAATATTTTCCGACCTTCTCACGACCCAACAAGCGACTGTGGTCGATGCTTTGCCGACTGTTTCGTGAACGATCTTGAAAGTGCTTGAACCGAAAGGAAACGACGCTTCGCTCGGCGAGCGCGCACAATAACACAAACTCACGTGATTGAAGCGTTGCGTCATCGCGACAACATTCGGGGATAGCTTCTTCTTGGCCTTCTTGTTCCACCCGCAAGAGGTTATCTCGTCCGGTTGGATCTTGCGGAAGATAGGAAAGTCCAACAAGGTGAGTTGACGCTGCCGAGTGAGTAAAGGAAACGAGTTCAGGTAGGTCGGATTGTTGTGAGCCGAGCTTGTACTCATGGCAGTGCGAGTTTTTATTTCTTGGTACAAAGATTTCAAGTCGCTTTTTCAAGTTTAATTCATTGCAAAGGGTGTCGCGTGACAGAAGAAAAAAGCGTCAGCGCTCAAACCTCCCCTTTCGGGGGGAAGGTGGACGAAAGCGAAACAAAAATAGTAAATAGTGACCTCTTATCGAAACTACCTCTGCAATTAAATGAGCACAGTTGGAAAGCAACTGCTTCTACGTTACAAAGAAATGAAGTAGGCACTGAATTCGGGCCAGCAGCGTTAATTAAACGACTTTGCACGTAACGGACAGCTGTTGTTGTCAGCAGCCGCCGATTCGGTTCAAAAAGCGCACGTGATCGAGATCGACCGACTGCGAACCTTGATTTCAAACATTGTTAATCAGCAACAGCGGATCGTTACTTCGCACCAAAGACAGCAGGAAAATCCTCTGTCTTGCAGGCGCACTGTGCGTTTGCAAATTCAAATCCCGAACCACGGGTGCCTCAGTCGTCCTTCATTAAGAAGACATGTCACAAACCGAAAGTACTGGACAGGCGATAAAACCGTTTATACCACTCAGCAATTCGCAACAAAAAGCGAGTTTTCCGAGTTGGAAGTGTTGTGAGTTTCCCCAGGACAACTGCCGGCCAAAGACGCCCGCACCAGCGCAGCTCGTTAACGGGCAAGTTACAAGCACCGTCTTGTTCCCGGAGCGTATTTGCCGAAGGCTGTTGGTGGATATTTGCAACGTTTTCAGAAACACGTGTACACTGATGTTCGAGCTGCAGGCAGCCGGATGCCCGGCAAACAGTGATAAACAGAGAAATGGCCAGTCGCAAAATATTGAAGGAACAGGGACTACGGACACAAGGTTCCTCACCTCGTGGGTTACGACTTGGGGCACTGAGGGCGAAAGTACCGGAGACCAAATTAAAACTTTTTTCAGAGAAACAGAACTTTTAAAAACACGATAATGTCACACGCATGCCGAAACCGAATGACCTTATTTGACTGCAAGAGAAAATTTATAGACAGGAATCAATCAAGGCAGAAACCCAAAAAATTTCGATTGCATCGAAACCGCTTTCTGAGTTGTGGACGACGCATCAAGGCATCCGGCTCACTAACAACTGACGAAAATCTGCAAATCATAACCGCAGCTTAGCAGCAGGGTCTTGAACAAACTACCCACAAAAAACACAAGGCAGCAGTTCATCGCCAACAGACCGCGAGCTCTATACGTGACAACATTCGCATCGCGAAGCGCACTGTAACAACATCGCTCAATCGACTCGGAGGCTGTTTTCTGCGTTGGCTCGACGACCTGGCCGTGAACGCTGCGGGCGAGCGTCCGCGAACTGGAGCGCCGGAATTTGTTGAAACGGGCGATTTCCGCAGCGCCGCGATTGTGACCGCGCAACGCAAACGCCCGCGCGACGTATCGCCCCCCGGGGGGAGCGGACAACAATAACAACAACAAAAGCAGCCGCCCGAGCATTGCCGCGCTGCTGGATTTGGCCTGAGTTGAGCAGGGGCGACGGCTGGAAGCATTTTGCAGCAGCAACCAGGAGCCACTTCCGGACAGGAGCGATAATGATCGCCGCGCAACGCTCGAGCTTTCGCTTCAGCGACGTGCGGCGACGTTGGCCTCAAAGACGCGAGTTGCATCAGTTTTCTTTATCAGTCGTTGGGCGTAGGTTGGCAACCAGGATATCTGCACCGCCGAGAAAGGTCTTCGCTTTACAAGTGCGTGAAATGACACGAGCGGACCAAAACTCCCCATCATGCCTCTCTCGCTGCGTGCGTATATGCACTTAGCCAGGTTTTTTTGAGGTGTTTTAGGGACCCGATTCGGGTCCCTAGAATTTCAAATCGGGTCCCTACAGGTCCATACCGGGTATCTAACATTTTCCTTTAAAAACAACTGACTTAGCAGTCAGTTTCGTTATCTGGTTGTGTCGCAACGCAACCGCAACGGCTTCTGAAACGGTTTCACGCAGTTTCTGAAGCAGCAGCAAAGAGGGTTCGGACAACGGAACTTGAGCTGCTGTTCGATTTCGAATCGATTAAAACTTATCACGACCTGGGGTTTTTTCGGTCGCAGACCCAAATGTTTTTTAAATGACCGAAAAAAATTTAGTCATTTCGATCAGGATGTCTGAAAATATTTGCTAAAAAAACAATTTTTATGGCGAATTTTAATACAACTGTGAGACAAATGACCGATATGTTTCAGTGACCAAAATGTCTCAGCAAAAAAATGACCGAAATGTCTCAGTGAAAAAAAACTTACCACGACAGACTTGAACGCTCACAGTCACATAATATACAAGTTGTCGCGGGGTCGGGGGGGGGTTTGAATGATCGCGCACGAACCGCGCGACCAATCTTGGGCCAACAAGAAAGTGAAAGCTTGCGAGGTGATATTTTATGTGGTCAGGTGTTCAGGACAGCTTGAAACCAAGTTGACGCCTACGCGCAGTAGCGGTTCTAAAGGTGTGGATCTCTAATAATAATGGATCGTGGTGTTTTCAAGTATTTTCTTAAATTCAGTACATTTGCTCCCGAAAGACCTTAGGTTCGAACATGGGGGCGTCCAACTTGTTTCTGGGCTCGGGCGCCATCTTGCCTCGGTACGCCCCCTGATCGTGTGTAAAATAATGAAGCCTTCGTTCAGCACACGACAAAACTTCGTCGTGGTACCCTGCTGATCGCCGACCGCACACCGTATGGGAATAAACTTACAGCGAACGCCTCTGCGGGCACCTTGAGAACGTCGAACAGAACGGCGTCGTAGCTCTTCATCCGCTGCAATCCGTTGCCGTCGACGTCGCAACGTCCGGCGCTCTGAAAAACACGCATCGCGCGTCAGCCTGGATGGGAGGGGCACGCGCGATTTCTCGTCCTAGGAGAAGCGTGCATGCAAATTGTGCATTGTCTTGTGAGCGTGTATGCAAATTACGCATATTCAGGACCGCAGTAAGGGGGCAGCCGCAGCGTGGGTGAGTTTGACGTTAACTCCCCCCGCGTGACGCGCCCCACGTAACTTGAGTTCAGAACGTCATCGAACAGCAAGATGGGGGGGACGCACGATGACCAACAGCGACGCGTTGACAAGACAACGGGCTTTACGTCAAGGTGACGTCAGTGGTGGGGCAAGTGACTTAGATAAGGACGTGACGCGGCGCAAATGCAATGAAAAGGAAACAGCGAATGAAACGTGACACTTAGCATGACAGCAACCATGCCCTGCAACTGCGCGTTGCACAAGCACGGCTTAAACGCACCCAAGCTGCTCCTTATTCTTCCCAGTTCAACACCACATACACGGTGGTTCCCTAGTCCAGAGATTACCAATATGGGGTGCATGTACCCCTTGGGGTACATTTGCCTGTCTGAAGGGGTACGTTTACTGTAGAGCCGCAACAAATTAACTTTGAGACATAAAACGGAGTCTACCTTTATGGTTCTAAAAATAAAAAAGTTCTATGAAAAATCCAGTGCATTTTTGTTATTTTACTCAGCCTTTTTGTCATAAGAAATTTTAGGGGTGCATGCTCATCTGTCGAANTGGTGAAGGATANATGGTCAAAGCAAGGTTGGGAACCCGTGCTTCTTGTCCAGGGCTTCTCAAACATTTTGTTCTAGGACCCCATTTTAAAAAATGTTTTTCNAGGCTACCCATTCATGGATAGCCNAGATGTTAATGACACGTGTAAACGTCCCATTACAAATCTCAAGAGTCATTTTTGTCTGTGGCGAAATTATACAAATACAAACAATCCACAAAGGGAAGTATACAGTAGCCTAATAAAACTACCACGTAATACAAACAGCGAGGCGAAAAAAATTAGCAAAAAACGATTCAGTTTATAGAAATTGTCAAGTACAACTAATGGGATGTATGTACTTGATGATTTTTACACAGATCATGCAGTAGAAATAGATTCACTGCAGGCCTACTTTTAATTTTCTTGTTAATTTTACAAAAATGTTATATCTGATTTCTCAAGTCAATTTGTTTCGTGTCCCCAGTATTACATTTCGCGATCCATTTGAGGTCGCGACCCATAGTCTGAGAACCCCTGCTCTAGTCTATAAACGGCGGTTTTAACCCAGGCCTCCTACAGAAAGACGGTTAAAACAACGTCTCTTTCTCTGGTAGGTCTCTTTTCAACAGTCAAAAATGGCACGAAAGTTGTTTCGACCCGCTGAGGAGCCGAACAGATCACTTCGTCAAACAAGTTCTGCCCTAAGCTGCGCGCGCGTCGAGAACTAGAATTCTGTCACTTAAACGAAATGCCACAGTCTCACACGGCAAGGCCGCAAGCAAGCTTACCTCATCTTCGATATCTCCGCAATAATGCCCTGCGTAGTATTGATTGGCGATCATGTCGTCTACTGGTTTCCACCGGCTTGCGGACTTCTGTTTTCGCACCGCGCTGCTGCGCGTAACGACCTTTCTCTGCGAAACACACAGCATGGGGGGCTCAAGGCTCGAACGTTTTCGTGTCACGCACTAAAGCAGGGTTCGCCAACCGTTTTGAAACTGAGAGCTATTTCTTAGGTACTGCGACGTTTTACCAAATTGATACACAATCCTGAAGTAAATGTTTTGCTCAATTCACTCTTAAATTACGTTATTATTAACCATAATCAAATGATGTTCATATATATGAAGACACTGATCACGTTGATGCTATTTTTAGAACAGGCCCGCAGGCCACACACTTGGTCCTTGCAAGCGGCCTGTAACCCCTGCACCAAAGCGCAACCAAGGGGGCTAACTCACTAGCAGCAATTTCGTTCTCCCCAAATCTTCCCGTTTCCTGCAGTCGAACACCAGAAGGTTCGTTGTGCGTGTCAAGGTTTGCTTTTTGCCCACAAGGCACTAACCCCCCCCCC
>JGI24159J19872_10009978_pt1 | contig 12450 bp, 9 predicted proteins | sample Ectturendosymbi4_FD_19872 | JGI IMG/M metagenome (IMG submission 19872)
CTTCTGTAATAACTGTTTATTTGTTGAAGTGTGTAATAACTAAAATTTTATTTTCTTACAAGAAATTCGTGATTGTTTGATTTTTTGTTAATGGGGGCTCCATGACAAACGCGAAGTATATCAGGGGTTCCACGATGACAAAAAGGTTGAAGAGCACTGTCGTAGACCAGGTTTGCCGACCTGTGCCCGGTATGAGTTGTACGAAGCGTGGGTGCGGCTTTCTTCATGTGGTCAGGTGTGCATGAGTGCAATGCATTACAAACGCAGGAGAACATTCATGGTCTCAATGCGGAGCCGGGCATCCATCAAACTACCACCGGAATAAGCGCACCATACCCGAATCGCCAGCAAGCTCCTTCGATGAGCAACGGCAGCGTCAAGATGCACGCGTTGAGCAACGGAGGCTCGAGTCCTCTCGTCGCTTCGCCTGACTTCAGGAGCCCGGGACTCCCGCCGTTCGGTTCGTCGCTCACGCCGCCGGCGTCTGGCTCTGGCGGGGTTTCCCCGTCCGGGACGCGAAGCTTGACCGGAAGCAACGATTCCCTTTTGTCCGACGGAAGTGCGTCGCATTCGCGCTTCGGAAACCCACCCCTGCCTCCGAAGGAGTCATCCAGGCTTTCGGGAAGCAGTGTGCGAAGCTCATCAACAGGTGAATGACGCTAATCTCGTGCGCAAAGCTTTCGTATCGCGAATAAAGTCAATATGTCGTTTGTGTCGTGGAAGGTAGCATCGACTCTCTTCCCGTCAGGTATCGCACATTTGTCTCTCTTAGTGAGGTGCAGAAAACGGGTTAGCGCAAATGTTTTTGGCGAAGCTGTCAGCATCGCTTGGAACGAAGTTGACTCTTCTGACGCAACGCTAGTTTCGTAATGTTCCGAAATTTGAACGTGTGTGATGCGTTCAACACAAACGTACGTGCCGCTTGATTGAACACTCAGCTCGAGTGATGAACAAGCAAATCGTAAGTGCCGTGCTGTGATTATTGCAGAGCACATGTTCGTTAATGGACAGTCTTTACCCACACCACAAATTGAACGAACAATTACGTAAATTGATTATCGCTTTACTGCTCGCCGCTATCTGTGAAGGTTAACCGCAAACCCATTGCTTGTGGCTAATTGCGCAGCGAAAATGTTCATTAGAATCTCGCATACCTATCTGAAGGAATCTTTTGTTCTGTGCAATGTTCACAGAGCTAAGAATCGTGAGCATCCGATGAAATGAATCGCCCTTCTAAAGTTGATTTTCGCAACAGACGCTTAGTCGCACCTGCAAGCTGTTTAAAGCACATCGAAGTCCCGAGTTTGATTTAAGTGTTTTATTACACAAGTTGCTGTGTACGAATTAGGCAGTGTCGCAGAACGTTTACAAAACGGAAGGAGCCTGAATCTTTACTTTTCTTTCTTGCAGCAGGCAGTGGATACCTGGGGGGAACATCCCAAACGTCACCGCACTCGGCCGGATCTCCCATATCTGGGACCGCACCGTACACCTTTTCGCACGCAGTCGGCAAGCGCGAAAGTCAGCTGTCCGCTTACGACAGACAAGGTTCGTTACCTAGACGCAGTAGATAATCGTCTGACGTACTGCATCAGCAACAGCCAACCGCGTGTGCTGTTGGATGCTTGCGAAGAGATCGGAAAGAACGTTGTTTTGTTTGTTTCAGTGTTCCCGGGTCATCACGGAATGTCGTCTGGCGACGAGGGAAGCCTGAACAGCCCGATTTCCGGCAGAACTAGCTCTTCGTCTGTGTCAGGTAACCACTCCGCTGAACATGAGTTTCAAAGACGTCAACAGTCTGTGGGCACTGGGCTGTGTTCACGTTGTAGTGGAAAAGTGAAAACACAGAGTGCAGAGCTGCGCTATCTCAAGTGTTGAAAAGACGTGATGAGCTTTCCTGATCAGCTAGCCTTGTACGCGAAGTACATGCCGCTGTTTTGTCAAATTCGTTTGCTCTTAGAATGCTTTACTCCTTTGGTCAGTTGGCGAGTGATGTCAAAGGAGAGGTGAAGATGACGCCATGCTATTATCGTTCGTAAGTGTTGATAGCTTTTGATCGACGGCCCAACGCGTTGTGCTTTTATGGCTGTATGAGCTGGCCCTGCCATATTCATTGTCAAAGTAATCATCTGTTTTTGCAGACGTCGAAAAACTCGCCCAGGAGTTTGCTCATTCTGGATTGAGCGGTGGTTCTCCACCCAAGTTCATCCGGGACACTACGTCTTACTGGTACAAGCCTGACATAACGAGAGAACAGGTGAGTTGCGGTGCTGCAAATTTTCTTCCTCTGTGACAATAACTGCAATGCATTTTGGGAAGAGTTGCGCTCAACCAATGACGCCTTTTTAAGAAAAAAATACGCGAATACCAATACACCCGCAATGAATTCTTTCACTATTCGAGTAATATATAAAGCATATAATATGAAACGCATATAGAAAGAAAAAAAATGAAGTTAAGTATGATCGGTTTCTGAAAGGCTGGATTTTTCGTGACAGGCTCATGCCATGCTTCGCAACCGACCTCCTGGAAGTTTCGTGGTGCGTGACAGCAGATGCTACCCCGGTGCTTTCGGGCTTGCACTCAAGGTCAACGAGGTGCCGCCTGCAGTCCTCGCCACGGTCAAGCCTGGAAGTGAGTATCTGCGTGGATGCTGTTTCGCGACGAAATCCGTGGAGTTTGTCGCAGATAGCGCTGCACGCGAGCCGCCAGTGGCTTCATTCTCTGCTAGTGTGAGAAAGCTTTAGAAGGTATTTGGATGTTGTATTAACAGCTTACTTACCGTCGTTTTTGTCTTGTTTGCGCAGCTGACATCAACAATGAGCTCGTCCGGCACTTTTTAATCGAACCCAGCTCGCGCGGCGTCAAGCTGAAGGGTTGCGCGAACGAACCCGTGTTCGGCAGCCTGTCTGCGCTTATCTACCAACACTCAATCACGCCTTTGGCATTGCCGTGCAAGCTGATCATACCAAACGAAAGTAAGTGTGTTTGCTAACGCGTTCTGTGCACCTCACTGAAGGGTTGTTGCCTGCTGGTTGATGGTATTTTTTTTGGCTTTCGTGACTGCATGTGACTGAAACGTTCACCCGCTGCCGTCTTTACGATACTAAAAACTCACTTGGGCAGATTTTTTGTTGCGAATTGCAATGAAGTCCGATGCACTGAAATACTCGGCTGCCGTTTTATCATCGATGCGTTGAGCATCCGGAGATATTTTTCAGCAATCGTATGACTTTCAGTGCGCCAATGCGTTATTTCTTTGTCCGGGAAAGTTACGGCTAACGACCGATTTTCGGTTTCCGCAAACGCGCAGCTCCGACTTAGCCGTCGCCAGAAGGCTTACGCAGCGCCAATGCAATGTTTCAGACATGGAGGTGCGGTCACGGCCCGGCTCTGTGCAAAGCAGCCAGGAGATCTCCAATTCCGCCGCCGACCTTTTGCGACAGGGCGCGGCCTGCAACGTCCTTTACATCGGCTCCGCCGACACCGAATCGCTGACTGGACCAGAGGTGAGCACCGCCGGGCGCTGCTTTTACTCAAAGCGTCAAGTACATCGACGTCTATTCTTCAGTGCGAACGTTTCGCTTCGGGTGTTGGAGCAGAACCGGGGAGTGCCCCTGTGACAAATGTTTGTCAGAAATTTTGAAAGCATTTTTTTGGAGTTCCCGTATGCCATTACGCGTTTAGCAATTGATGTCCAAGCGTGGTGCGGTTTGTTTTCTCATCCTTTCTGATTGAATCCGCAACAACAGCTCAGCGTGCAAAGCCGCAGCCACCACGGGCTTCCATAATTGCTTGTCTTGCTTGAAAAAATGGGAACTTCGCTTTGTCCGAAGTGGAATTGCAAATGAAAAGTCGGTTCCGCGATCAATTCCACGCCGATTTTAATCGATCTTATGTGCATTCCAGGCGATCGAACGCGCAATGAGAGAAGTGACGCAAGTTGACGGACAAGCGATAAAAACATCAATAGTTCACTTCAAAGTGTCACCGCAAGGAATTACACTCACGGACAACGCTCGAAAGTAAGATCGTGGTTACAACAAAGTGGCATTTGTTTCTTGACAAATGAAACCGAGTGATCTTACGACATGGAGTAGAGATCTGAAATTGTTATCAAATGTTCAAGGCGTTTAAAGTTTTTATTGTGTGTCTCGTGGGAGGTTGATAGACCGTTTGAAGTAAGAGTGTTTTTTAAATCCACTCCTCCCCAGAGAATTCGATCGACAGGCCAGCACGGCAACTCGAAAAGCAACCCCGTCACAACTATAAGCTTTGTCGGACCTAATATATTAAACATTTGTATCTGTCCCCCCAATAGTTGTCAAACGATGTTACAGTGTCCCTATCTGGAAACAGTACGTGTTTCTCGTGCACTTTTATTGCCTTCTTCTGGTCAACCCCAACAACCATCTGCATGTTGCAACAGAATCTTCTTCCGACGTCACTACCCCACCGCATCCCTAACTTTCTGCGGCATGGACCCGAGCAGCCGTGAACCCCACAACAGAAGATGGGACGCTTCCGGCAGTAAAGGTCCCAGAGACGCAAGGTCAGTTATCGCTTGCATCGGGGACTATCGACCTGTCGTAGTTCGCTGACAAGTGCGCTCGGATGTAAAATCTGTTTTTTCGCTAATGCTGGTGTCGATCAGAACAGCAATGCAGATTGTAGTAATGAAGCTTATTCAGCTCGGAATGTGGCAACCCGAATCGGGTACTAGCGACCCAGGCTCTTCCACCTTATTGGATATCTCGAATGAAACGACGCGATCCAGCCAGTGAGGTTAGGGGGGGAGCGATTTCAGTAATATTGGGTAGGTAGTCAAGTCTCATTTTGGGTTCACTGCTGTAAGAAAGATTAAGTATGTTCCAAAATAAAGGACGGCAAATTGACCTATCGCGAATGTTGTTTTCCGAAATATACAAAATTATGGTGAATAAAGTTACTTTCGTAGGTTTCAGGGGAGGCAGGCGAACGCCTCAATCGCTTCTAACGTTTCTGCGTTCTTGTGTCTCCAGGGTTTTCGGTTTTGTCGCCAAGAAGCAAGGAGGAGTTGCTGAAAACAGCTGCCACTTGTTCGCGGAACTCGACCTGGAACAACCTGCCTCCGCCATTGTCAACTTCGTCACCAAGATCCTGATGGCGAGCCACAACTGAGCGACAGACCTCTACCACGTGTATATTGCACAGGAAGCGGTCAGGCGCGTCTACGTTACCGGTTACCTCACGTCCGGTTCAGAGTGGGACAAGGGCGATGGAGGACTAACGTTGCAAAGACGTGCGCTAAACGACGCGTGACGCCGACGTCGCCACGAGCGTCACAAGAAGTGGTCGTCGTTGTTCGTCAGTGAGATGTATTGCTTCGTTTATACAAGATGTATTTATGTTCGACGTTGCCCAAACAAAAAGACTGCGACGGCGGAGACGTGTCGTTTTCGATAGGACTGCGAAACTCTTTTCCAGGGGAATCACCACAGCAAACGTTGTGGGGAAAGCGCAGGCTGTCGTTGTGGGGAAAGCGCAAACGGTACTCGGTTTACTTCTGTTTTTTATTGGCGCAAACTTTGCTCGAGAGAGTTAAATACCTGAAAGTCTTCGTGCGTTTGCCTCAGATTAATAATTGTGTCATCACTGCCTGTGCGACGTTGCGATTATCACTTCATTTTAAGTACAGTATTGAGATAAAGTAGCACTGGCTGAGCCACACACACAATAGTACAACTCTTGTTTTGTCATTCATATCTCAAAGCGACCTGAGTCCACTTGTCACGGCACGATTTTGTTCTTGTTGTAAGCAAAAAATTGTTGTCGTCGTTGAGGTGCACGGTTTTCAGCGTGTATAGCCGATCCTAGCTTTACCCGCGTGCCACTGTATAAAGCCAGCACGCCAGACGAACGGCCTTGTTGTTTCCATTCGCAATTCCTTTTCAACGCTCAACGAAGGGTAATGTGTTGTCGCAAACTGTGCCAGAACGCGCCAGGAAACACATTCACGGCCCCGAAGTGCAGCCCCCGAGCACAGCGCAACTTGACCGCGTGACTCAGTAGCTTTTTTTATTCACCGTTTCGCTCTGTATTTATGTTCTTCTGGGTTGCGCGTCGCCGGTACGGTCACAACGATACATGTTGTCGCCAAAATAAACTCAAACGTAACATTTAGAAGTGTGTGATCCGGAAGTGTCGAAACAGCCGTCGCCTCGGAGCAAGGTTAAGGGAATAACCATGGGCGATGTTCAGCAGGTCTGTAGATGAGAGAACACCAGTGTTCCCCTCAGTGCGCAGTACCACCAAACCAGTGCGCAGTACCACCAAACCAGTGCGCAGTACCACCAAACCAACCGTTTGTGCAGTGGGATCTCATTCTCGCGCACTTGCAACATTCTAAAAAATTGGAAAAGCACGAAAACAAGGAGATTTTTAAATTAAATGTGTACTTTGTTCGCAACTTGATAAAGAGTTAACTCAGCCTTTTTACGCTCACTAAAACAAACGTTTGCTCAGTGTAAAATTTTTTAGAGGAACACTGGAGATGTGCACGGTTTAACTGCAGCCTGGGTACTCTACGTCAAGCAACGAGTACAGAGACAAAAATGCATAACAAACATAAGCTTTTTTATTCAGACAAAACAAAGCGCTAAAATCGATCGAAACGATGGATGGCGTGTCGTTCTGAAATGGTTTTCCATCTAACGGTACAAGTTCCTGACGTTCTCAATCGACTCTTCCCAGTTGCGCTTCCATCTGCTCTCGGCTTGCGCTGCCGACTGTTCGCTTTTCTGTATATTATCCGCGGCGCACGCGTGTGTTTCGCGGTACTTCTCGAAAACGGCGTCTCTTTGTGACGCGACAGTAGTGTGCGGGAGGGTCGTGCTGAGCGTGTGAACCGAGTCTGAAAGAAAGAGGAAGAAGTCGCGTTCAACTTGTGCGCTTGGTCTTGAGAGACTGGGAAAAGTGGAAAATCCACAATTTCCGTGGTTATCAGGTAGCGGTTCTTAATCAAGCCAAGCGCTGCAACTTGAAGGCTACAGTTTCAGCGGCAATGTTATTTTTGCATGTATGTCCAGCCATGATACGGAATTTAATTTCACCATCGGGATCTTCTATAAGTCCGCCCCTGAACTGGAGCCAGGTTTTAAGTCTAGGGGGGCAAAATACATCATTTTCAGGGAGCAAGACTTGTCTTTATTATATTTTCAAAACAAATTTTTCTGGTCACAACAAAATTTGGGGTTGTCCAAAAAATGGTGGGGGCACTACCCAGTGGCCCCGGTGGCTAACGTAACTCACCAAGAGAAATCAGAACTTTCTTCAAAAGTTTCACTTCATTTCCAGGAAAGCTCAACAGCGAAAAATTTTTACAACGCAACCGCGGTCACTTGCAGNGTTCCTAAACACACGGCAAAGAGTTTTTCCACCTTCGGTTTTTTATCGGTAAAGTTCCAGTGGAAACGGCGGATCCGCCGCTGCTACAGCAAAAGAAACGTTAGACACGAACAGGTGACCTCGGCTAGCCCTGGGCCAGTACAACATGTCTGCACTAAAATCAGCCGTGCAGTGGATAGACCCTGCGGCGACCACAAGTTTTCGTTACATCAAAACTGGCCGAGAACGCGGGGCCGAGGTCGCCTGAGGGGGGTTTGCGCTCATCACCATGCCAACCGACCTCCCGGTTTGATGAAGGTTTCGCTCGCAGTGCCGTCATCGCGAGGCAAGTCCAGCAGCGCGACGTCAATGCCGGGCCATTGTCTCGGGCCGCGCTCGACAATCGGCTTCACCCCGAACGAGGGGTCAGCGACGTCGCTCATCTCCACGCCATCCGCACGGCGTCGCAGGAGAGTGCTCGTGAGCTCCTTGCGAGGGTGGACCTCTGAAAATGCGCTCGCGTTAAAGATGCTGTTGAGTTACTGACAGTACGTCACTCAAACAATCAGAAAATCACGTGATGCAAAACCATTCAAAAATATTGGACAATTGAACAAAGTGCACAAAGCCATTGGTCTTTTGAAATGCAAAGTGCTACTGCAGGGGTTCAGGGCAGGGACGTAACGAGGTTATACGGCGCCAGGGCAAGAAACAAGTTTGGCGCCTCCATACTCGAAACTAAGGTCTTTCAGAGCAAATGTGTTGTATTGAAGAAAGTACTTGCGACCTTCTTGGGACTTTTCGGCACTNGGGGAATTGTACCTTCCTTTCCCCCCTTGTTATGCCCCTGGTTCCGGAGGCGAAACAGCCNGACTGAAAACTAAACGCAACTGCTCTCGTCCGTCTCGTTCAGCGAATAGTCGCCGGTTCGTGAAAGAGCTTCGAGATAAAGGTGAGGAGTTGATTGGCCCGCCCAGTAAAGCGTTCAACTGCGTTAACTGGCAAATGACAAGACACATGGTGGGCGCAATAGGCAGTTCTGTGGTGGCGTGGTGGTGATTTGCGTAGATCAGTAACGAACTTCCAAAGACGAACTGCCTTATATTTTTGAGAGAGAAATTGATTCGGAAGGGCTTCAAAGTAAAGCTCGGGAAACAGTGGAACGACTCGATGGAACTTGAGGCCAATTTGACAAAACAAGTTGTAATTTCAGAAATTGGTCGCAAATGGTCGCCCCGCACCTTGCATAGCAATCTTTGCTCACTTTGAAATTATCGAAGTCACTTGTCTTCGTCATGCTTATTTTTCTCGTCGAAGAAAATGCGCAGCCAAGACGTTCGTATGAATATTAAATTGGATTGATGTAACGCAGCTGGGATGAAGGGGGGATAACATCACTGGCTTCTCAACCCCCCGAATCGGTCAACACATTCCTTGACGGCTCATTAAGCTATGTTTGAGAGTGACATTTCCTATATTTGTAATATAATAGGTATGTTTAAAAAAGGAATCAAATAAAAATTATGGCAATACTTAAGTCAAAACGAACGGATGTTTCCTGGTTATGAAGGAAAAAAATTACTTCTCCCCCGGCAGGGGCGGATCCAGGGGGGTGATTTGAGCGATCGCCACCTCCGGCCCCCGTTCCCCCCGCATGCAGCGACACAATAAAACGGGATGCTACATGTTCAAATGTAGCTATCCGGCTGTTATCCAAAGCTTCCCACTGACCTCAACCTGCAAAAACACTTACGTCCGACGATGACGTCATCGATCGTCAACAAGCCGTCATACTGACGCCACAGTTCGCTGGCGGTTTGGGTCAAGCGCTCCGCGAATAACGCCGCGCGCTCTTTCAGCTGAACGTCGCAAGCGCGCGAATGCTCCGCGATGCTGGTGACGTGGCGTTCCTGTGACGCAACAAGAAACGTCAGAGTTTACGCGCGAACGACGACGTGCAGCAAAGAAGTGACCCGACCAAGGCGCGGTTCCCGATCACGTGACTCAGTTTTTTTGTTGCGTATTCGAAAACTCGCGGCGAATCGGTGACTCGAACAGAGCACGTAAAAATACGTTTGCCGTTGATGTGTTGGCAACCAGGCCCGTAGACAGGTTTTAAGGTTTGAGGGAGAAAAACACATTTTTAGGTGGGAAAGATTTTTATTTTTATTATACGTTCAAAACAAATTTTTTCTCGGCACAACAAATTTTTTTGGGTGGCACAAAAAACATTTGGGCAGAAGTGCCCCCGTATGCCCCCCCGTGGCTATTCGTGCATTCTCACCTGTCTCTCTCTTTCTCGCTCGGACAGCTGCAGCAGCGCGTATTCCTGGTCAGGATGTCCCATGGTGGGGCGGAGCTCGCGTTGATTGTCTTTCTGCCCGAGTCAAACGTAACAAACAATAAAGAAACGAAGGAAACTAATGCAGAGCAGCGAAACGAATGACAGCAAAGAACATTACTGGGACACATCGCGCGTTCTGTGCGCGAAAAATTCCGATCGAACCAAGTTCCCGCTGAAAAGAGCGCTTCCTTGGAATTGTTTCTCGAGTCTTTATGAGTCAGACGCGAAAAAGGCCTTGGAGTCGATTTAAAGAAATTATTGCTTTTTGACCAATGGGGGTGCAAGTTTGAACTAAAGTATGATTGCGACTGTTCTTGTCAATGAGGCTCTCGCGACGTCTTAGCGGATGAAAACTGCGTTATAGAAATCCAAGAAAAAGACAAGTTTTAATAGCCGCGAGACCTTGATCAAGTTTTAATATCCAAAAAGGTAAGTTTTAATATCCAAGAAGAAGACAAGTCTCAATAACGGCGGCGCGGTCTCGATCATCCGTTCGAGGATGCCGCGTCGATTTTGATTACCAGAAGTGACAAGAAGAACGTTTGTCTCGCGCTCGGTCAAATTTACCTTTTGCTCGTCCAGTGACTTTTCTTTCTCAGCAAACTTTTCTTGCAGCTTTCGTTGCCCCCCCTCGAGCAAGTTCGTCTCTTTACGCAAGAGATCCTCCAGGACAATGCGAGGCACGGAGCAAATCTCCTCCTCCATCTTTTCCAACAACTTCCTGAAGTCTGCACAGCACATTTAGTTGTTACACCCAAGCATTGACATGTTTTAGGAAGTTAAAGGAACCGTTTTGAAAATTGTCTTACTCGAGCCGTCCTTGTTAATTGTTGTTTTTTTATGCAAAACATTTGTGCAAANATCAGTTCAGTTGACAGATGAACTGGCGCATTTCGCACGTAAACCGACTTATTTGCATTTCTCACCACTCTTTTAGTTACTTTGAGCCNCCTCGACATAGATTTTGAAAATCTACCACCTCGACATAATGTCGATTTTGTTCCCCGAAAATAGTATAAAATAGCCTTCTCCGAAACTTTACGAAGTTTCCCGACAATAATTCGTTCTCGTATNCTTCGTAGATATTGCAGCGACAAACACAACGCGAAAATCGGTGGATGCAGCGCGATATTGAATTTTGAGGTNACAACCACGAACGAAAACGTGAGGAACTTCAGTGACTTGCTCCTGCAGACNTTGTGTTAATATAAGAAGTGAGACGCGCGGAAGGACTGTGCGGTTGTTGGCAGAAGCGGATCTGGNGCAACAACAACAACGATTCCGANCTGAAACGTCCGNCTTAGACGAAAACAACAACCGAAGATCGGAAACACATTCCNTCGCGACGGTCGCCGAGTTGTTANAGCGAGAACATTTGGCAGCAACGACTTGTATTNCGCGGGCACTCGCATTTCCGAAGATGTTGTTACAACGCGTTCGTCCACTATCATTTTTCTTAAGCCGAGCTTGCTGGTGGTAGGTTTAGCTTAGTACAAGCTTGGACGTGTTGTGTCATGCGCACGAACGGTATTGGGCGCGGCAGGTACCCTGCAAGGAAGAGTTGTGGAAATCGATGGCTTGCTGTTCGTACTTGAACAGTTTCTCCACCACCTTCTCAGAGCACATGTCGAAGTTATCCTGCAATGAACAGTGAAAGTGATGAGCAAGTGAAGAAAAACTTGCGTCGCTCTATGAGATGCCGCCGCAGTGCGTTAATGGAGAAGATGGCGAGAGGTTTTGTTTGGCTGGAACACCGCGTAGAATTTTGAAGGATTGGGCGGATTTATTCGAGCGTTAATGGGACTAACAGGAAATTAAACGTGCTTCAGGAGATACATCGAAATGAAGGCGGAATGGTTTGGCACGATCGCGACCTCTGGCGGCAAAGGTTGTGGCAATTAAAATCAAACCTTGAATGTCACGGCCAGTCAGACTGAATGGACAGTGAAAACGCAGCATAACGCATACAACGAAATATTGCTTCACGATGAGATTGGAACAAACGCTCATAAAAGCATGAGACAGTTGTCTGCGGAATTCAACTTGTTTTTAGTATAAAGCGTCTTCAACGCTCAGAATAACAAAGCAAAATTTTACTTGCGTTAATGCCAAAACAAATGCAATCGCTTTCCGTGAAATGTTTATGCCTTTGCTCTCCATGAAACTTGCATTCCCGTTACAGAGGTTCAGAAATCTGAGTCAAAAGCAACGGGGTCTACGCATCTAGTTGGGGGAGTATGTCACTTAACAGTTGTTTGGGGGGTTGTTTGTTTTGCTTTTTTCGTACAGAATGGTAAAGGCGAGAATCGATGCTGCAACACTTGAATTGCAAATCGAAACGAGCACTACATGTACCAGGCAAGTTGCACTGTATCGCATTCTTCAAAGCCGAGCGATCAAAGTGAGCCGCAGGTGAAGAGTGTGCAACGTCATCGTTTCAAACAGTAACAAAACCCTGAATTACGGTTGCAGCCCAAACGCTCAAAGCACGTGTTTATTCTTCAGCAATGCAAGGTCTGAATGCAGCCTGGTGGTCTTCGCTTTGCAACTAAAGCTGACAAAGCTTTAGATGCACAATCGTGGAGCAGTAGTCATTTAAGGCAGCGATTCTCAACCTTATTAGTGGTGTACCCCTTGGGCAGAGGTTATTAAACTTTTTCCGGCGCGCCCCTTTGGCGTTGGTCATTGATGGTGCTCGCGTCTCACCTAACCTCACAATCAAACACACAAAAAAAACAGAA
>JGI24159J19872_10009980_pt1 | contig 12449 bp, 8 predicted proteins | sample Ectturendosymbi4_FD_19872 | JGI IMG/M metagenome (IMG submission 19872)
GCTTGACCAAAAATTAAGGAATGCAGCGCACTCGGTCGCTATGAGCACAACATGGGTAATCATTGGACCAACGCTCTGGCCATTTCTTCGCGCCAATCCGCCCCGCCAACGCTGTGCGCGTTCTTGCCGTAACGGTCATCTTCTGCCAATGTTGTCTTTTGACCTAACGCACTCATAAGCACACAATCAAATCATTTAAGCTTCACCATGCTATCCAGTTACTTGTTATTATGATACAAATATCTGCTTGAAGCACCTTCGTTGCATCGTAATAAAGATTCCAAATAATTGCAGGCAGCTGGTTGTGCTTATTCCTGGTGTTACCCAGTTAAAAACGTCATAAAGAAGAGAAGTATATTTTTGATGAAGGTGTAATCGTTTTCATCTTGAAAAACTGCTGAAACAGGCTTTTGTCAGGAATTTGTTACCTGCTAAATCTGCCAAACGGTTGACAAAATCCTGCTAGAAAATCAGCTAATCGTAGATTGGAAATTTTACAGTTAACAGGCAGAAATTCCTGCTAGATTTAGCAGCAAATCAGCTAAAATGGCAACACTGCTGACCGCAATCTTATGTCTTCTGTCACGTAACTGTACAAAAAAGAATCAAACAAGAATTTCTTGACACAGACAGCCTTCAATTGAAAATCTTTGCTTACACTTAGGGCAAATTTAGCAAAATATTGATATCTTAGATTGAAAAGTAGCTTATATATAATGTAATAAACAAGATTTATTGCAGAAGACCGCGAGGTCCCTAAACACGAGGGGCCCGTAGCAATTGCTACGTTTGATACAATTTTTAATCCGGCACTGGTCACATATATTATATATGGGTCTTAATCTTCACGCACCTCCCGTTCGTGGTGAATCGCACATTCAACGCAACGCCAGTGGAGAGATTGCAAGCATCAGTGTCACTTCAAAATGAAGAAAGACACAACGTAGAAAAACAAAACTTTGAAAGCAAAAGATAATAAGCACTCTCGACTGCAACAGGATTTGCAAATCTTTCCATTTTGTACATTTTATAGTGTTATTCAATATAGTGATGATTAGCAGGGTTAAGCCACATTTGCGTTATTCGCAAAATCTAAGCAAACTTTCAAAACCTGTTCATTTGCAGCAACCACGTGCACAAAGACAACAGAACATCGGAACAATTAAACAACAACACAATCTTTTTGTTACTGGTTAGCAGCTTCACATGCGTCGATCCAGCCATACACTGTATTGTATAACGTCTTCACACAAACACGCAACGGAGTAGAACTTAGTGTGCGGTCACAACTTGTTGTTAAACCAATACGGTCTTCGGTCCGATGCTGTTGTGGATCTGCATTAATACAGATTTGCATTCTTGTTCATCAGAGGAGTTTTGAAAGCAACAGTGATCACTCTTCGCTACATCCAGATGATTTACAAATTGCTACATTCCATGCTCAAATGTGTTACTGCACGCGGCAGGCTGCTATAGTTCAGAAGCATGATAAGCATTGCAAACTTTGACAAGCGTACAGCGTGATCACATAAATTATTTTTACACTTTGGCACTAGCCCACTCACAATTTGACTATTAGCATCAAAACTGCAATTAGGTCATCTAGTGTCCCAGTAAGAAGACAACTCCTCTTTCCTGTTTTGATATCAATCAATTACCAAAGAGCTAAACCCTTTTTCGGCCAAGTAGGTGATCGGATTTTGTGCAAGAACTTCAAGCGTTTGGATTTCGAGGCAGAACCGTCGCCAGAAAGTCTTCAATAGTGGTCTTTACGTTTGTGCGGAGGGCTTGACACTCTGAAATTTGGCAAAAGCACTAATTTATAGTGTTTCACATTTCAAGTTTGGGGTCTTGGACCTTGGTTTCGGGGCTAAGCCCACCAAAGTCCCCCGTCGCTACAGGACTGTTTCGAGGTCTTTGCGAGGGTCTTACCCAGAATTCAGCATGTTTTATACGCCTAATAAAAGGTTGATGGCATAGGTCGTCTTTTAGATTTGAACCCAAATGCTCCGGTGGGTGCTGTTGGCCAAAAATATTCGAAATCCATAGCTTTGATTGTAAATTTTTAGCCTGCTGTCTGGGATAGTGAGCTTCAAGATTATCAATCAGATTGTGTATATGGGAGCTGGCAGTTTCGGCGATACTCTGCTTCAAATTCTATTTCTTCCCACTTACACGTGGACATGATCGAACGTCTGTAGGGTCTTCAAACCCATCAGGTTGTTATTGTAGATTTCTTTTTCGAAATTTTGAATTACATGCTTGAGCAATGTGATTTTGGAGGTCGCTTCGAATATGTGAATTCCATAACTTTAAGATTGATTTTCAGCTGGTTAAATATGTTACCAGAATGACTAGTCCAGCAAGCCAAAACAAATAGCGAAAGAAAAGAGCTTTATGATCTTCTCGTCGATCAAATCACACAAGACGTTCCTGTCACAAGAAGCAAATTCCACACTCAATCTTAAAATTATGGAATTCACAAGAAGCAAATTCCACACTCTCTCCATTACTCTTTCACGAGAGATCCACCACACTTCAGAATGATAAAGAAGATGCCCATCGCCTCCCATTTCTGTGACAAGTTCATCAAACTCACAACTTTTTTAGGACTGTTCAGTATTGCATTCACAATTTTGATGACATCAGTTATATTTGGTAATTTTCTTATTCATTTCCTACCTTCTTGTCCTCCAATGCTTCACGGTTTATGACACATTGGATACTCGCAATATCTGGTGTGACTTGCTTTATGAGCGCAACAACGCCATTTCGAATGCCGACCATTGCCCTTGCACCGTCTATGGACTCAGTTGTGCATTTCAACCACGTCCAGGAACGTCGGAACGTCGGTAGGGCAGGGGGTGGCAGAAAAAAGTTGAGGGCAATGCAAACTTATGAAAAACAAAAAATCGTTGCCAATTATCAGGCCCGTAACTAGGAAGGGCGCAGGGGACATAGTTTCCCCTGAAAAAAAATTTGCCAATCCCTGGAAAATTGTGTTGGACATAATTTTTGGGCCCCTCTCAGTAAATTCTTCGCCTCCCCTGGTGGCCCAATCTGGTTAGGGCCTGCCAATTTTGCTTGCTACAGTTCAACAATGCTGTCTTCAAAAATAATGAAACAAATTATAGACAACTTGTTTCAATTCGATCTTGATAAATCATAAAATTACCTATGAAAAGACACCTTTACCCCCGTCGTCCCTCTTTTGAAAGGTCAGGGAGGCAAGGCCACCGCTCTCCAGCGTCCCTTCTTGCCGCTATCAGCAGTCACTGTCTCGTTACATTATTTGCCAAGATGTCTGCGTTCAAGAGTCACATGTGACAAAATGCCTATATCGTAACTTGAAGTGAACATTTGAAGATTTATTGCCAAGTTATTATTACAAGATAAAGACCAACAGTGAAACAATCCGCTCGCAAGTTTGGCAACTTCCCCCTGCAGGCAGTAGCGCAGCCAGACCAAAAATTTGGTGGGTGCCAACATGTTTGATTTATGGCGAATAACACTATTTTGTTTGTGATACCGCCTCTCAAAGCACAAATGACTATATGTTCTAAACATTTCCGGTGGTCATGGCCCCCTAGGCCCCTCAGCTACGCCTATGCCTGCGGCAAAGGAGCGGACATGAGTGAACTGCAAGCTTAGCACTGCATGACACCAGAACAGTGAACCTGGCTCTTGTGCAGTGTGAGTGGTGTACCGGCAATAAACTGTTATTGCAAGAAATAAATCAATTAATCGAAATCGAATTGCTGACGTCAAATTTTCTAGAAAGTTCTAGTTCTTAGCATCCAAAAATTTTTAGAAGATATAGTCATTTTGTGCTTTGAGAGGCAATATCCCAAACAAAATAGCGTTATTCGCCTGAAGTCAAACATTTTATCACCCCAAACGTTTTGGGCTGGCGACGCTACTGGTTCTTAGTCCCAATTTCCAGAGAGCGGCAAATGCCCGTTTTGACCTCAGGGCAGATCCAGCCAATAAGTTTAGCGGAGCGATTTTAGTAATACTTGTTAAGCAAGTCTCATCACCAGTGGCGTAACTAGAGATTTGAGCCAGGAGAGGCAAAGCTTAGCTGAAGGGGGCCCACTGGTCACCGTTAAGGGCCCAGTAGCCAAAACTCTGAAAAAAGATAAGAAATAATAGTGACGGTCTGGGTGTCGTGGATGTCTATACCAGCTGAAAAAACTGAAAACACCCCGAAAATGCAAAAAAACAACAATCTAAATAATACTAAATCACAAAATGTCAACTAAAGGGGCCCCAGTTTTTACATTTAGCTTGCCAGGGGGGCGGCTCACCCCCTTGCACTCCTGCCAGTTACGCCACTGCTCATCACGGGTTCAGCACTGTAGGAGAGATGAAGTATACTTCACAACACTTCTATGACAAATCAATGGATGACAAAATGGCCTGGTATTGTGAATGCTGTTTTCCGAATTGTACACAATCATGGTAAATAAGGCTAATTCGTAGGTTTTAGGGGAAGCGATCGTCCCTCCTGGATTCACCTCTGTTTTGACGCCCCTGCAGACACCCATAGCTTTGACGTACCACGAGTTCAGAACTGTTTGCTTGAGTTCAGTGTAAAAGCACACCCCTAGCCATAATGGTCATTGTTTTTGCATTTACATGTTTAGCAACAATGTTTTCCTCAAAACTACTAACAGAAATTATAGAAAATGATTTTCTCATCCGCACTCGTCCGCACCGCGTTCGTCATCCGTACCATACAGATTTCTCATCCGCACTAGTGCGTACCGTCGCACAGGTTGAAATGCACTGATCTAGTTCTGATCTTGATCAAAATTCTCTTGATATCGGTCAATGTTCAGGTGAAAGTTGTTCTGTCATTGCTCTATTGTCTGTCTATTAAAACACAGAAGCTTCTTACAAGATGGTTTTCACTGCAGTAGATGGTAAACTGTAGAAAGTGACAGAAATGCAGAATATTTGCTTCAAAGCGAAAACATTTTACGTCTTATAAAAAGCTAATGTTGACCTTGTTTTCAAGTTATACTAGTTGCTACAACGCTATGTTTTCGCATGTCATCTGTTTACGCGAATTCAACTATAACTCCTTCCGTCTGCGCGACAAACGCCAACTTGCCTTATGTCCACTGGGGTTTCTTCACTGGCGTTTTCCCAAGTCAGTATGCGAATCGAAGTGGGAACCATTTAAAGTGTGCGGCTGCTATGAGAGAGACGTTGGTTCAAATTTATTCATGCGCTTATGGGACTCTGACTACGCCTTTACCGCAGAAACGTGATAAAAAGCCACAGCGCCGTACTGAGATGGTGGAGGGCCTGGTGCCCAGGTGTGGTGAGAGGCCCCATGTACGGATACAATATATTTAGGTAGGTGATGATCAAGGAAGTTATTAGCATGTCCACATGTCATTAATATTTATGACGTTATCTTGTGACGTCACATTTGTTAACTCAACTGTAACAAAACTTTATGATGCAACATGGTATTTGACAATGAGTAGCGATTTGTGAAACTGTTGCAAAACCGGTCATCAGAAGCATCGCATCGTCATTTTTTAAATATTTGCTTGAAATAAGATTTGAAAATTTTTGGAAAACCTTTCTGGGCGATCCAACGTTTTCATCATCTCTGAACGCCAGTCCTCGCTCAGCAATATATTCTACGACAGAAACCAAACGTTGCCGGCAGAGGCGATTTCTTTTCGCATTGATTGAACTGACTGGCTAGCTCCGTATCAATTCTTCATAGTGATTAATTACATCTACGACTAAATGTAATCGTGACATCTATATGTTCCACTGAATGCTCGTGGCTCCTCAGGTGCTCAAGAGGGTGCTTCCAGTGGAAAATTCCTTTTCTAAAAAGAAAATGCGCACATTTAGTCGCATCCGCTCACATCAGTCTACAAGTGAAACATTTAACACAAGTTTGTGGAGAAAAACAAAGCCAGCTTGTATCAACTATCATGAGCCATTGTGATTCTGGCGACGAATAAGAGTTGTGGTCATTTCCGTGAAAATTTTTGTCTTCTCTGTGTTGTGGAACATCCTGTTTCGAAAAGGACTTTTCATCACAATGTCAAAGAGAACCTGTTTCATATTTCAACAAATATTCCCGCATTTTTTCCGGTACACTCACTGGCCAGAGGCCGATATTGTTGCCTCCAGTGATAGCGTCAGCCATCTCATCTATCATGATTTTTAATGATACATCTTGACGTTCTTCTGCTACTGCACTGCTGGTTAACTAGGTCTATTTTCATCGTTACGCAGATCTAAGTATGTCACAACATGTTTTTAGATTTTCTGTCCATGTCCCCGGTGGACTTCACTGCCATTTTAAAATAGTCACTTAAATATTTCTTGACTTGGCTGCAACTTCTTCCTCTAATATTTTTGCCTCTTTTGCGTTTTTACGTGTTTTAGAACCACTTGGATAAGATCTACACTTGTTAAGACGACAATCCCCCTTCTGTCCAAGTTTATTCATTAATAGGCTCAATAAGGCTGCCACATTTTCATCCCAAAAGGGCAACTTACGACTGCCACTTACTTGAGTGTATTATCTACACTTAAAAGTCAAATAACAATTAGGCCAATATTGATTAGTTTTAAGCATTAAAGTAAGACGTCCAGAGTGGACAATATTTCAGTCAAAACTCACAAAACAAAATCCTCATTTACTTGTCCTATTTAGCTCAAGAATATTTTGCAGTTTCCTTAAATTTCTTTAAATGTAAAATCGCCTTTAAAATATTGTAAAATTATTGCATGAAAGATATTTTAAATTGCAATACAGCTTCAATAGAGTAGAAACTGGTTGATTTAGAACGATTTCTCTTACTTTTAGTTTTGTGGCTGCAGCAAGGAAAAAATCGTTTCACATTAACGTAATGAGCCACAACGTTGAAGTAATACTCTGTAATCTTTACCAGTTCGCTGAAGCATTCAATGAAATTGTAAGTTGCAAAATATTTTGCCCATCTTTCATGTTCCATCATCTTACAATAAATTTCATTTGGTTGATGCTCTTTTTGGACAAACTTAAATAAGTTTTGCTGTTGGCCAAAAAGTTTAGTTTCATCAATAAAAACGTTTCACTCAAGCAGTTACTACTCACATTCAACATTTTCCCATTCAGTTGTTTGCAAACGGAGGAATCTAGCCAAAGCATTTAAATTCAGCAAAAAACTGGTCTGTTTAGCCAGATGTGCAGCACAAGACTTGTTCGATACAAATACATCTGACATGAATAATACACAGTCACGATCCTTGCCTTCTCTCAGTCTCTGAGTTTTCTTAGTGATGATTTACGTGGCTTGGTATATACATCTGATTGTCTCTATTGAATCCTTGCGTTCACGATGGCGAAACACGATACTACCTCAACATATGATTCTGTATAAATTCTCATTTTTCTGAATTGCTCATTAAAAGCAACCACAAATGCTTGCAAATGTCTTAATATCTTAGAGTTCGCTCAAAGAAGTTCCAAAAAAACGTTTCAAAGCAACAGTTGGCTTGTCGATGGACATGAAGTATGAATGTGAAGCTGGGTACATTTGAAGCATCCTTGGCAAGTTAGGATAAAGTGATATCAACCTGGTTATGAGAAATAAGTTTTTGGTACTCAATGTTCGCAAAGTCACAATAGTTTTTTCGCTCTCTTTTGCTAACTTTGTAAATGCAACCACACGTAATTCACTCAACTTCGAAATCATTTAGTCCTTTTCTGAAAAAGGGATACTTCTGACGAATTTCTTCATTTTTTAGCATTACTGATGAGCTATAGTTACTAGAAAGTACATTCTACACTCTACACTAAGCTATGTAAAATACACTGATCATCGTATCACGATTCATAAAGCTAGTACAGAACCTATAATGGAGTCAGAAGTACACGTTCTAATGCCAAAGTCATTGAGATATTGAAAAAAGTTATGCAACGATTACTGTGAAAGCATTCCCGCCTTTCCAGACGAGAATTAACGCAACCAAAACATAGAGTAATTACACAACTTACAGGCCCTCCTGCAAACTAAGCTACGCCACCAGCACGCATCTTCTGGCAGTTGAGTAGGGACAGCTTACTGTATGTAATTACAATATATCATAGCCAGTGGCCTTACTGACGGAGGACAGAGAGGCGAATTCCCGCCCTGGCAAGGGAAATGTAAAAATAGGTCTCCCACTTAACTTTTATTTCAGTTTTAGCATTATTTTGGTTTTCAGTAAATTGTTGTCGTTGTGTGTTTTTCGGACGATTTTCCGGTGGTTTGGGGTTTTAGTTTAGCCATCTACATCCAGATTCACCATCATTTCTCAAGTTTTGTTTCTGAGTGTTGGCTAGTGGACCACGTACAGTGGCTAGTGGGCTTTTTATATCTAATTTTTCCACCCTGGCTCAAACTTTTAGTTACGCCACTGATTAATAGCTATGTAAAATAAGAAATGTAAAAAGGAGGATATTTTTACATTTTTTAATGTCCTCGGAGATTATTTCATTTCTCATGAAAAACGTGAACATGCCCTCAAAAAGAGGACATAAGGTAGCCCTACTAGCAATGCCACTCATATGCGACTTGTGCAAATCTGAGTAAGGCAGACGCAAAATATTCCAGTAACGAGTAGTTCCGTGAGCTTTTGCGTTCTACGTGGCATGGCCTTGCATTCACTAGATTCAGATACCTGACCGACTTTCAAGAAAACAATAAGTGTAATATTTGTTTCGTCCCAATATCAAATAATATACAAGTGAAATACTGCCGTCTGGACGAACGATAATTTAATAGCGCCTACATACAAACTTTCCTCGCCAATGAAAATGACTTAGTGGCACGCACATGTCGTACATATGCCTAAGCACATGAATATGGTGGGGGGCCCCTTTTTGGTGGGGTGGTCTGGGCCCGGGTCCCTTGCGCACCCCTACATCCGTCACTGAAAAGCCAGCACCTCCAATTATTTAAAGACGGCCATGCGTAAAATGTAAAATGAACCAACTACGCATGAAAAGGTTACAGTACAAATTGAACAGAGAACATTTTCATCAGTAGTTCTCAACCTGCGATACATACACTACCAGTGGCACCCTGGAGTTTTCCAAGTGCAACAAGGTCGCATGAGCAGAGAACAGTTCAGCATCAAATGCAATAAATGAATGGCGTCTATTATTGCAGCCGTAACAACTTCCATATCTCGTTGCAGCATCAAATCACCGTAAACCCAAATATTACCCACGGTTGCCGGTTGCTTAACGCTGAGGAGAATTACTTAACATCAAACACAAAATTATCTCATAATCTGATGCAAGATCAACAACACTTTTTTTGTTAATCCTATAAAGCAAGTGTTAGTAGAAGTTACACTGCAAGTGGACGAGCTAAAAAGTAATTTTATCTGAACTTCAAAATTTCATGAATTTACTACCACATGCAATGTTCCAGAAATTAAGCTTGCAGCGGAATTTATTTCTCTGGAATGTACTCGTAAATTTCATTTCAAGGGAAAGCCATTCGTACACTTGCTTAGATAATTTGACGACTTAGTATGCTTTGTTGTGATTAAACACAATACTTTGGTAAAAACGAACTTTGTCTATTCTATGTTATTTTCTCTTGATGGAAATATGGAAACAGCAGTGTTAGAATTTCTCTATCGAACCCCAATCGGGGTGCTGTCTTTCTGATTGAGGATACCCAATGACTTCCCGTAATATGTACCAAGAGCAAGTCTTCCGTCGCTGAGTTCAGTTGCTTGAGATAATCCAGTTGTTAAGGTTCCGTTAGGGTCATGAAGGGCTTGCAGTATTTTCCCATCAGCTGTCATCTCGTACAAAATGTTATGCCTCGTTTGAACTGATCTAGAAAAAGGTGTACAACCAGTAAAATGCAGAAACAAAGTTATCAGCATACCAACTTAAGTTTTAAATGATGTTCAAATCTAGATTAAGTTCTCTTTAAAAGACCCGATGTATTCTTTCGCTTTGCACAAAAATTGATTTAGAACAGAAATTAAAAGATCGTAACCCACAAACGGAGTATCACCTTCGAGATATTTTCAAGTTCTCCCGACATGCATATAACAACTGATTTTCCAACAAAAGAAGCAATTATGATACATTTAAAGAATCCCGGAAAATGAGATCAATATCAGTTGCGCATTTGTGTACCAACAACACACACCATCTTCGCAATATAAGTTCTTGAGTCTTGACACAGGCTTTTCTTTTTACAGTGCAAAGATAAAACAACATTGTATCCCTTAATTCTTTTGACGTCCAACATAAAATTGTTGTGCTAAAATGGGGTCTGCTTTTGTTCAAGTTTGTCATAATTTAGTTGCTGCTTTGACATTGTTGGTTTGGTGTTTGTTGCTTCATTTGCTTTTAATTGCGCGTTTCCTCTCTGGATGACAACAGATGCAAAACAACCCCAGAAAGTCTTGGAAGACCGTTTATACTTCTGCAAGGTCCACACCAATGTGCGACCAAGCTTGATCGGAAAATTATTCCTGTCAACTGTTTGCTGGCCGCGCTCTGGGGATGCTTCCCTGTGGCTGTAGCCTGCAGAACTTGCCTCGTTAACATTTCTTGGGACATTCTCATGGCATGTCCGAGCCATTGCACTTGGGATTCGACCCCAAGTCTGCTTGATTCCGAGGTTTCGTATTACCTAGTCCAGGGCTCAATAACCTGCTGTTCCGGATCCACATGCGGCTCTTTAGCGCCTCTGAAGTGGCTCTCTGGATTCGACAAAACGTGAAATTTAAATTTGCATTTAATACTGTTTACTATTAGAATTGAGTACAATTTAGCTTATGTTCATATGAAGTCGCATTGAAAATAAAACGATATCAACGTTTTGTGGCTCCTCACCGGTCATATCGACTGAAAAATGAAGCCGAATGGCCCTTTTGTTAAAAAAAGTTGCCGACCCTTGACTTAGTCTAAGTTGAACCTGCGTTGTTCTCAATCAGCTTCGACTCGAGTCGTCGACAACGTCGAGTGAGGTCTAAGTTGAGCCGCGTCTTGCTGTTCATTCATGTCAAGTTTTTTATTTTTGTTGTCGGATATATTCCAGTCTTCTCATTTTAGCTAGGGAGACTAACGTGGTCGTTTTGATCTGGAAGTATGAGTTTTTGAGCGAAATTTCGCTGAATGCTGAATGGAAAACTTTGGTCTGCAAAATGAACTGAAAAGCAAAATGAAAATCACTTCAAAACTGACTCGATGAATCCTTTCCAGTCATTCTCTTATTTGAACTGAACAGGGCCTTTTTAAAAAAAAGAGCCTTGGTTAAATTATTATTTTCAAAACATAACTCGAGTCATTTGGAATCATCCAATAGCACGAATCGAGTTGCATTAATGACTTTTGGTCCGCTGCGTATTATGCAAGCTTTTGGGACAAGGATGATACGTTGGTTGTCGAAGTGTTTCCTAAATTATCTTCACCAAAACCTCGCGCTAGATCCGGTAAAACGTCCCAGCTCTTCACGTATATGCAATCCCACAGGTGTTTTCAGATGAAATCTGGAGACAACGTGGTAGCAATTGAAAGACAGTTTTGCACCCCTTTGTACGGAAACATCCAGCGCTTTTCAGCATGATAAGTTGTAACGATTCAGAAATCAATCAGTCACCTTTGGCCCGACGAATCTCTGTGCCAGATGTGCCTGTTGCCGTAGGGACCTTGTGTCGGAAAAAAAGTGTCCATGATGCTACGTGCGTTATTACAGCAGACTTTTAGCAGCAATATTTCGTTCTCATTTAATTGCGTTTCACCATGTCACCCTTCCACATACTAGAGAAGTTTATTGTTATGGGGCGAGGGACCGCAAGGTCATCGAATCAAGCCCCTAATAACGCAACACAAACAAAACAAAAGTCACATAAACAAGAGTAAACAAACGTAAACAAAACGCAACATAAAAGACACACAACGCGTAAAAAAAAACGACAACAGGCAGCAATGCAATGTAATTTAGCACATTAAGCAGACCAAGGGGGCCACCGCCAAATTTTTGTGAAGCAGGACACTGCGACAAATAAAGCACGTTTTTGTTAAGTTTTACTTCAGTGAAAAATTAGCTGCATCGACTAGCAAAATCAGAAGAATCGTTAACGTTGAACAGAACTGGAGCATACAAGCAAAAATTTAAAGAATTATTTTCCTATAGATAGACATATTACAACACAACTTGATCCAGTAAATATTTTTTGTATGTTGTACTAAAGGCTAGGAATGATTTGTTTCTTAAGTCTTTGGGAATATTGTTCCAGTGCCTTGGTCCTGTGTATTGTATAGATCTTCGTGTTAAAGAGTTTTTTGTTGAAGCTGTAGTGAGATTGTTACTAGTAGATATTCTAGTGGGATAATTATGTGTTTCATTAATATGAGAATAACAATTGGAGATGAAACTTGGAAAGCAGTTGTGAACTATTTTGTACAT
>JGI24159J19872_10009983_pt1 | contig 12448 bp, 6 predicted proteins | sample Ectturendosymbi4_FD_19872 | JGI IMG/M metagenome (IMG submission 19872)
GTTGGTGAAAAACTAAGAAAATAAACATCAATATCCTGATCGCTAAGGGGGGTGCTTGAGCACCTTCAGCACCCCCCCTGGCTGCGCCTTTGAGTATGCCTTGTTGATCGTTTTGTCATCTGCCATTGTTTCTGTCATCTGCCTTTGTGCTTTTGCCCACATCATTAGCTCCGCATTCTCATAATTACGGCATGGATTCCTAAATTCCCGAACTGCGTAGCATTGCCACTGACACACTGTATTTTGCATAGACACTAACTTCTGAAACCATCATTAATGGTGAAATGCTCGGTAGTCCCACACAATGTCACACTTTTGTGATATATGTCGACACTAGTTAGAAAACACGTATCAATGAATTCCATTCTGTTTGACAACAGCGAGCATTATCACAAAAACTTTCATAGGTTCCATAAAGATTTTGATTGCCTCCTACACAGACCTCACAATGTAGACTCCAGCTCCAGCTCCTGCTCCAGCTCGAACCTAAAATATTGACTCCGACTCCTGCTCCGGCCTGAAATGCAAACTCCGGCTGGAGTCCACTCCGGCTCCACATTAATACAGCTACAACGCTCTAGCTAGCCTAGACTACAGGTCTCAATAGGCCTACACCAGTCATATGGTGACGCAATTCAAGGACTCGACTCGCGTCACGATTTTGGTGACGCTTCTGCTTGTTGGCTGCTTGTTGCTTCTGCTTGTTGACTCAGTCATATACAACAATAAACCATTGACTCGAACTCGACTCGAGTTACGTTGAGAAAAATGGTGATTCGACTCGATTCGAATCACGCTTTTCACAGAATAACTCGACTCGAGTCGCAGTCAGTGACTCGAGTCAGAGTTATTTTTACAAAATCTCTGAGTTCCTGATGGACAAACCCAGTTCTTTGACACAAAAAAAAATGAGCATTTTTTGCTTCAGTAATGATCGAGATTGGCGGAAATGTTCTGTTTTGCCTGTCTAGTCGTGCTATGCTGCATTTTACGGATGAAGTTTCCCCAACTTGCATACAGGAAGACCTGATACTTTGCTTTCACTGAGGGGCAGCAGGGCACAATATATTGACACTTTATCGTGGTTTGATAAAGTATTTGCATATCGTGATCATGGCAGTGGGCCTCATACTGTGACCTTGAGTCTTTTCCAGATACCAGTAAAATGATTTAAGTTTTTCAGATTCACATCCAAACCAAAAACTATATTGCAAACTATAATGCAAGGGCGCAAACCGAATCTTGTTCAAATCCAAATTCCTGCCACTGTTATGCTGAGGATTGTCGGTTGGGCTCATTCCTTGGTTGGCTCAGGTCGACGCAGCATTGTGCCTGAAACAAATGGTTCCCAACATGTCGGTGGCTGCAATCCAGTGTTAACCTGCAGTCCCAAAACTGAAGCGAAAGTTACAGCAATCTTCAGACCCAAAACTGAACCAAAGTTGCGAAGAAGTTCACAAGAAAACAATCAATTCCAATCGAAATATAAGCAAAAATGATAACATCGAAATCCGTCAAAGTATTTAAATGTCGCAAGATTTAAATCCAAGTACATGTTCATCTCTGGTCATTTTCATGTATTGGGCAATGGCCATGCGAAAACCACACTTTCACTGCAACGCCAACCGAGAAGTTACAGCATCATGCCCTCGTTTTTGCAATGAACCGCACCTATTGCACGTTCTTTTGTGAAGGTTGTACTTGGCACCAGATTCACATACTGGTCAAAGCACCACTTTTTTGTGGTTGGAAAGGCCGAGCAGCAAGTGCGCAAAGCTTTACACTGTGGCATCAAGAAACAATAAAGCTCCCACATCGGGCTCATCTTATTTCTGCTTGTTTGAGCCACATGGGTGTTGTTCTTCATGCACATAAGCATGCAGCATGGGGATGCAGGGGATGCGGTTGCATTCCCAAAGCAGAAAAATTGGCCATTGTTAGGGCAAAAATTTGCAATATTTGGGCAAAGTATACAGCTACAGTTACGTGTAAGTGAGGTAGTGTCTATTTTCCCAACTAAGGCAAAGTAATGGCCAAATCAACAGCAGATTAATGGGAAAAACGGCAAAATAACCTGAGGCTATTTTGCCATTACTTTTGCCCCAGATGGTAAATTAGACACTTCAGACACTGCCCTTGAGTGAACTGGAATCATGTGGCAATTCCAACAGCTTTCATCACATTTGGGCCAACTAAAAAAGTTCATTCAAGTTTTGGGTAAAATTAGAAACATTTGAGCAAATTACGAGCATTTGGGTACAGTCCAAAAGCTTCAATTAAATTTGGGAAAATGAGAAAAGCTTCTTTCAAATTTAGGTGAAAATAAAAACATTCAGATAAATAGGAAACAGTTTGGTGAAGACCATCAGTCAAATCACATTTTGGCAATTTACAAGAGCTTCATTCAATTGTGGACAACTTCAAACAGTCTTCTTCACAGGAGCTCCATTGAAATTTTAGTACATTTAGAAATGTCTGGGTGAACTATAAGACCTTTATTCAAATTTGGAAGAAATCAAAATCATTTGGGTAAATTTTAACAATCTCAATGAAATTTGAGTAAATTGGGACAACTTAATTCAAGTTTGCGTTAAGTTAGAAATGTTTCAATAAATTGGAAAAATTTGTGTAGGCCTAAATTCCAACAGACGTATCAACTCTGGCCAAATGGCAATAGCTCCATAAAAATTTGGGCCAAGTGGAACATCTTCGTTCAATTTTGGATAACTTCAAACAGCATTATTCAATTTTGGAAACTTCAAACAACTTTATTTCAATTTGGGTAATATGCAACCACTTTATTAAAACTTACATACAATTACAAACATTTGGGCAGATTCCAGCAGCTTCAATCATAATTGGGTAATTGAAACAGCTTCATTCAAACTTGGATACAATTGGAACCATCTGGGCAAATTTAAGAGTTTCTTTTGCATACGAAATATATTATACTGTAAATATTTGGGCAAATTACAACAGCCCAAATGAAATTTGAGCTAAATGAAACAACCTCATTCAAATTTGGGTAGAGTAAGAAACATTTAAAAATTAGGAACATGAAGTGGTAACCCACCATTTCAACTAACCCTAATTTTTGCAAACCTCAAATTGTTGATGCTGTAAAGTGTACAACTAAAATGTAGCTGTAGATGCAAAAGGGTTTGTGGTAGTAATGTGGCGTAGCTGTGATATGATTCTGTGACGTTTTCTTGTTTCAAACTTGCTTGATGTTGTGAAATTGCCAAGTATGAATCTGTTACCGCGAAGTATTTATGATCAGAATTATCTACGTAACTGCGGTAGTAATATCTTGTGTGATAGTAAGGTAGGTGTGATTTCATATTGCTTAGTTTTTCATGTTTTCCGTTTGTTTCATGCACTCAATTTCATATGCTGCATCCTGCCAAATATTAAGGCTGTGAAGTGAAGTTATCACAAACAGCAGCAACTGTACTGTTTATCCCTTTACGGACCGCTAAGCCACGGCCCAAACTTTGGCCAGTCTCAAAATGCAAAAAATGGTNAAAATTTTGCTCCCACAAACGCTAATCTGGGCTAATTCCACCCCTGACTGCAGATGGCCATAANTCGCCGTCAGAATGAGCTAGAGAGCCGTTCAAACCCTCTAAAGACTCGTGAAGTCATGTAGTTTTCAACAAAAAAAAAAAAACAATCAGATTTTGGATTTCGGGTTTTCTGTTGATGTATACATAATGAGAGGATGTTTATGCATATTTGTATATTCTCTGATGACGTCATTCAAGCCACCCTTTAAGACCAGCAGAGCCATTTTTTTGATACAATTTTTTTCGAATTTGACCATATTTTGATTTTTTGGGGAGTTTGATTGATTTTTTAGCGTTCCTGGTTCCCAAACAAAGGCCAATGAATGGTAAGTTAATTAGGGAAATCCCCGGAAATGTTCTAGCAGATCATTAAGGTTTTTGGCTCTTTCTGGCCTTACTTTGGATCCAAAAATGCTAGATAGTTGATCAAGGGTTCTAAAACCTCGTATTCGAGTCAGGGATCCAATAAAATTTTGAGCCACAATATCCGCGCGGTGGATCCGCGGATAACATCATAAGAATATTCGCAAAACATTCTCCAATCATGGGGCCATGGACCGAAAAGGCCGAAAAAATTCTGAAAGTTTTTTTTTTAAATCTAACATAGAAGACCTCACGAGTCTTTAGAGGGTTTGAATAGCTCTCTAGCTCAATTTGGCTGCCAATCACGAGTGGCCAAAGTTGGACAGAAGTGGCCAATCTCACCTTTTTTGAAAATTTCAAATTCTTGCCAAAAACCGGGTTTTTGAGCCATAATTTTCCATCCAGATGTTGTAGTAAGTCAATCAAGGGCTCTAAAGACACGTTTTCGAGTCGCAAATCCAAAAAAAATTTGAGTGAAAAAACGTTCGCATTGGGCTGGCGCCCATGGCCAAGCAAGGACGTCAAAAATGCACAAACTTGCTCTCATTGTGATGTAACACACAAAGAATCCAAAAATCAAAGCCGAAAAAATTTTTCCTCGATCTCAATTCGAAGATTTGCCGATTCCGTAGATGGTGTGATCAACTCTCTAGCTCTATTGGCCGGCAAGTGATGACTGGCCAAAGTTTGGGCCACAGTAGTGGCTTTACGGTCTTTAAAGAGTTCTAACTGTCTAAACTGGAATGGATTTTGTTTTTCATAACGTGACTTTAAAAGCTGCACACCTTTGAGTAACTTGTAATATTTTAAGTACAACACATTTCAGTGAAGATAGCCTATTATGGAAGGCTAACCTATAGGGCTATGCTATGTATAAAACTGCCTTCTTTCCCTCTCCTTACTTGAGATTTGACCTATTTGGAGCAATCTAATACTTTAGATCGTAAGCTGATATATTTTACTCCTTTTCCCCGATTGATTGCGATTGTGGCTAACACAAATGCACACATCTATGCTAGAGAAACACAGATCGTAACAAATATGATGATCGTGAAGGAATAGGCATAAAACGTATATAGAATCTTGAAAATGAAGATGCTGAACAACACCTACCACATGGGGTCGCTTGAACAGCAATTTTGGGAAGGATTCTAACCTTTTTCAATCAATAAATAGTAGCATTGTTCAGATGTGGCTGTGCAGAAGATTGATTGCTAGTTGAGATTGTACGGCTTTGAACACCTGCAATTGGTAATTAGTCATGCAGACACCTTGATTTGTTTACAATGGTACGTTTTAGTCTTAAGATTAAGGCTTGCTGTTTGTACGTTATTTGGGAAAAACAAGATCAAATTTTGGCAAAAATTTTTTGCATCCCCAAAAATAGGCACTTCCGTACACCTATGTTCATGCACATCCCGTTCGTGGTGAATCACACATTCACCACAATGCCAAATGCATGAGATGCTGCAATGCTTGCGACAAGGTTGGGCTAGACTTTTTGAGACGACTGAGAGTGAAAGAGACAAGTAGGCCTGAAATGCAAACTGAGAAAAGTTATACATAAATAACCTGCAATCAAACTTGTTAAAACAACATTGGGCACCATTTTCTAATTTAGCGGACACCATTTTATAGCATTTTGGGCTCCATTTTATAGCAAAAAATGTTGTAGAAAAAACGTGAAATTCCGTGTGACTCAGCATTGATACGAGTTTGCAAACCAGTGATTCGATGCGACGCGACAGTTCTTGTGACTCGACTCTGACTCAACTCGACCAAGTCATGACTCTGACTCGACTCGAAAAAATTTTAGATGACTCCTGACCTGAAGGGGTTATGACTCTGACTCGAAAAAAATGACTCGAACGCGGCAAACCGTATACTGATCATCTCTGATGTGCATGGTGTTGCAGAGATGATCGGATAGTGGATTTTTACTATCCAATCCTATCCTTTTTTTGAAAAATGATATCCGTATCCAATCCGAATCCTGTTTTGATTGAAATCATACTATCCGTATCCGAAGATTATCCGAAAGTGTTTTGTGTTGCACAACACACATTTTTGTGTTGTGTTTATTTTGCCTTGTTAGGCAAAATAACTGCTGGAGCTACTTTGCCTTTTGCTGAACACGATTGGTTGAAGTAGTCACATGACAAGTTCAGAACACATGTCCTGCCTAGTTGAACATGATATCTGTAACAGCTCAGTCCCACGCATGGACGATAATTGTCATGGTTTCAGGGCTGGCAAGCAGTTAGCAGCTTTTTGTTTGCATTAAGTGAACTGTAGGCGAAACCCTAACTCTGAACACTGAACCCCTAAACCTAAAACTCGACACTAAACCTTGACCATAAGCCCTGATCTTAAACTCTAGCCATATACTCTCAAATCCCAACCAATTGTCTCTGCATATTGTAGACTACTTGTCACATGACCATGGCAAAACCGTCGCGAGGAAGTTTTCAATAGGGGGCCTTGAGTTTCTGCGGGGTCTTTGGGTTTGTGCAGCGGGGCTTGACACTAAAAATTGACAAAAACTCAACTGATTTATAGTGTTTCATGTTTCAATATGGGGGGGCTTGGAGCGTTGTTTGGGGAGCTAAGCCCCCAGCCTCCGATTGCGATGGGACTGCACCAGGGTTGTAGTGGGGTGGGAACACGTGGGAACGGCGTTCCTATACCTTTTTTGTGTGGGAACGCGTTCCCATATCTTTTTGCACTAGTAGCGGTACTTGAAGATGTGGGATCTAAACGATTGCATTAAAACATTGCTGCGATCTCACAGATGTGCTAGCAACACGCAGATTCACACTGCTAGTCAAAGTCTGCAGTGGAACAGGAAGATCCAGTGTAGAAGGTCTTGTAGGCAAATTCACACTTTTTTCGAACTATTTGGCGCAGCCTTTCTTTTTATGTGGTGTGGGAACACACCTCTATACATGACCACTTCAACTACTTGTGTTCAAATGAAGGCAAAATTGTCCCAGCACAGGTTTTCCTTCATGAAGCAGAATAGATACTACCTGAATGCGTTGTGCCACTTTGGACCTTGTCATGCTCATAAACAGAAAGTTTGACATACCTTGCGAGCTTGACATATCACGTAACCCAACTACTTTTATAAGTCAATTGCATTGGAAAGCAATCTGAAGTTTTGCCACACAGTCCCGTCGCCACGGGGGAATTTGGTGGACTTAGCCCTCCGAAACAAAGCTCCAAGAAAGCAGATTTTGGATATCCGTTTCCGGTTGCAAACTCGCTATCCTGCTGGATATCTAACCGGCAAACCGAGTAGTGATCATCTCTGATACCCCATGACGGGTTGGCTCTCAAATCTTGGTTTTGCGATTTCATCAGTTCCTGCATGCGCCAACTCAAATATCCAAAGATCTGGAGTAGAGCACTAATAGTTGCGATCCCTAAGCCAGAAAAGCCATTGGGAGACCCAAAGAGTTACCGTCCAATATCTTTGCTATGTGTCCCATTTAAAATCCTCGAGAGACTCATCTATGCTCGTGTCGACCCAATCATCAACCCATTGCTCCCTCTGGAGTAAGGGGGCTTTCGACACGGGAGGTGGACCGTGGAGCAGGTCACCCTGCTGACATAGGACATCGAGAATAGTTTCTCGGCTGAAAAGATGGCCGGAGCTGTGTTTGTCGACCTCACAGCAGCCTACGACACTGTGTGGCACTGTGGACTCACCTTCAAGCCGATGCAATTGCTATATGATCAACACATGGTTCACATGATCATGGAGATGGTTAGCAATCGGAGCTTCACCCTCACCACCGGAAACAGCAAAAGAAGCAGGGTACCACGTCTCAAAAACGACGTCCCGCAGGAATGTATCCTGGGGCCTATTCTCTTCGGCATCTAGGCTACATCTTTAACCTGCCAAACGCTGTCTCCAAAAAGCATGCATATGCTGACGATCTAGCAATCATGCATGCTTGTGGAGACTGGCAGGCAATGGAAGGGGTGCTGAGCAAGGACGTAGCAACGCTAGGCGAATACCTCCAGACTTGCAAGCTAAAGCTCAGAACTAGAAAAACGGTGTCAGCAGCCTTCCACCTCAAAAACAAGGAAGCTAAACGTGAGTTAAAATCAAATACAACAACAAATCCTGCCATTCTGCTTCGAACCCAAATACCTCGGAGTAACTTTGGACAGGTCGTTCACGTACCGCCGCCACCTTGTGTCACTTCTCAAGAAGCTGACATAATGCGTCGCACTTTGAGGCGGCTTGCTGCCTCCGGTAGGGGTTCTAGAGCAACAACTCTGCGAATAGTCACAACGCAGAGTACTGCGCGCCTGCTTGGTGCCACAGTGCTCATAACCACCTCATCGACGCCTTGCGAATTGTTACTGGATGCCTGTGTCCTACGTCAACGGACAACTTTTCAACCATCGCATGTATGCAACCTGCTGAGCTTCGTCGCAGTGGAGTCACCCTGTCTCTTGCACGCCGTGGAATGGAGCCTGGAAATCTGCTCAACTGACTCCTCACCCGTCCATCGAGTGCGAACGCACGGCGCCTCAAATCGAGACACCCATTTTTACCCGGCACACAGCAACTCATCAGTTTATCGTACAACATACGTGCGGTGCAGTGGGCGATGGAATGTGGAGTGGACGGATAGCCCCACAAGACTCCGCAGTTTTATCCCCGACACCGGCACCCACCTCCCCGGAATGACCCTACCAAGAAAAGCCTGCGTCGGGCTTAACCGCGTTCGCGCCGGTGTTGGACGTTTCCGCTCCTGCTTGTACAAATGGGGTATGGCCTCTTCTGCGGCCTGTGAGCGTGGCACAGAAGAACAAACCGTCGACCATGTTGTCCTCCAATGTCCTATCCATCGACCTCCCCACGGACTGCATGGCCTGACGGTTTTGGACGATGAGACAATGGAATGGCTGATCAACACCTGCCACAAAATCTTGTGCGGCCAAGCAGTGGTTTCAACAACTCGCTCAAACGAAAGAAGAAGAACCTAACAAGTTACAACACACCCGAAGTTCACGCCACTGGCGTACTGTGCGGTGCTGCAAAAAGGGATGGAGACGCGAGCGGATCGGCAGAGCAGATGCCCCTTGGGAGTGATGCGTTGGCCAGTAATCCGAAAAATCGCTGAACCGTGCAATATTTTGCCAAGCAGAAGGCGAAGCAAACAATGAAGAAGCGGGATTCCCCTATGTGGCAGACTGACACTGTGGTCCCATGCTGATTCGGTCCGATCTCCAGCAATCACAAAATTTGATATAGAATAAATAGTGGACTTCGATGGAACGGCTGGGAACCAAACTGTTGAATGTTTCGTGTTCACTAGCATTAATCAGCATGCAAGAATGATAGATACCCCCCGTGTCAGCTGCAGTGGAGATATGAGCCTAGACAGGCTCAGGTGGAGGTTCAGGTTGTGTAAAGTAAGCGGATTTGAGAGTATCAGGCAGTAAGTGTGTAACAAGTGGCGAAGTGCAGTGTGGGATTGGAATAAGTAATATACACATTCAGTTTGTATTGACATATATCATAATTATTTTTGATGTACTGTAATTTTTGAATGCAAAACTTACAGAAGCGAGAACACCAAAATATGCTACACTGTCTTGAGTTACTGGCTAACTGTAGTTGTTTGTAGGATTAGTAGAAAGATTGTACTATACTCAAGTGTTGAGTGGGTATGTGCATGTACATAGAAGATCAATTGGTCCAACAGTTGGATTGGTCTTACTTTATTAGCTTCAGTTACTCATTACTGTACATGAAAACAACATGGGTATGGCATACTATTTAGCTACTATACTCAGTATAGTATACTGTATGGGTATTGGTATTGCTTAATTTGAACTGGACAGAAAAACTCTGTTGGCTAATTCAACTTTACGACCTCACTGAATAAATGAGGTTGACCTATAATTTACAGGTAAAAAAGACAGACAGATATCCATCATGAATAATAGATCTTGGTAGCACAGATATAAAATGACATATAAGCAGAGTTGTAAAAACTGCTATACGGTGAGCAATGTTACCACAATGGTAGTAAAAATAATTATTCTGCAGAAGATGCTGTTGTAGTCCTATAAAAGACATGTGTTTACACAGACCTGTATTTAGATGTGTGTTTGCTTAACTGTGTGTTTGATAACTTTTGGTAATGTAAGGTTCACAATGGTCAAAACCTAATTTTATGGATGAAGGGAGTGAATCGAAAAAGAAATACAATAGCTGCCTGATGGCAAGCAATTGCAGGCCTGCAAGAAAAATATTTAAACATAATTAATAATAGCTGGTACTGGTAGCTGCATAGCAGTTGTTCAGTGGAATTTCAATGCATTTTTTATTTGGATGATGGTTTATTCATATTAAGAAAGCAGCATTGAAAAACTTAGTATTTTGTATGAAAGCTTGCATACCAGTTTGTGTTGTTCAAGCTAAGTAAATCCAACTGCCATTGTCACATTTGTTGTAGCAAGTAATGAAATCACACTAAAAATCCTAATTGAATCATGTTGATGCAGTAACTGCACAAGTGAAAGCAACAACCACATCGATCTCATATCAAGGCAGTTCTGTCAATACCCTTCTTGTGATGCAAAGCTTACGTCGGACATAAAAACAGGTTTCAACAGTTGGTAAAATAAAAAATTGAAAACATTGCAAACATTTATGTGTTATGTGTTTGTGGGAAGCTCATATTAAATTTCAATGACAAAAAATTTCTTCCATTATGTTTTTGCTTTAATTCATTGTGTAATGCTGTTTTTTCTACTCTGATAACACTTTCACACATCCATTAATGATATGCGCACTGACGAATATCCATGTTTTACATTGTATGTTTACTAAACACTGACATTCATAAATAGTATTCAACTGCATACACTACAGAATTCAAAGTTTTGTGCTAAAGGCAAGACTTTATTTAGAAAAATTACCACATGTTAGAAAATGCTTTGGAAAACATTGCACGTATAAAAGTGTTCAGATTCTAATGAAATAACTTGGCCACTAACAACAAATGAAATAAGATAGTTATAGCAATATCCCAGGCTAGCATAATTACTAGGGTGACCAAAAGTCAATGAAGTCAAATTTTTCTTGCAATTTGTAAAGTTCATGAAACATGCACACTGTGAGTTTCACATTGATACCATGAGCGACTGCAAAGTTATTAGGTCAAAAAAATGCGAAAATTTATCATTAGGTCAAAATTTATTGTTAGATCATAATTTGCTTGCAGCACAGTTTTTTCTCTTCATCAATATTTTATTTATGCTACAAGAACTGCTATTGATATGATTTTACAAGTTTAGTTATAATTCTAAAATAATAAAGGGTTTGTTATGACTTCTGATATAGTAATGTTGTTTTGCCCACTACTAGACACTTGCATATGAAGTAGGCTAGACGTGGTAAGGGCAAGAAACATGGTCTTACAGTACTGTTCTATCCATTATGCATATAGTGCTTTACCTTTATGATGTTCTCAGGTTTGACTCTACTGTAGTTATTAATGTACTTACCAGATATATCATGGCTAAGGTTAAACAACCAAAGTTTGAGGTATATTACATGAATATGCTTCTGAGTTAACGTCAACACCTAAGGCTGAATTATTTTGCAGTTGCAAATGCAGGAAATTGATAGGTCAAAATAAAGCCAAATTTGTAAATTATGAAGTCAAAACTTCAAGTTTTTAGGTAAAAAAATTGGTTGCCGTAGTAATAACTTATGAATAAATGTTCTTTTATGCATCTTTTGATAACATTTTACATCTGGATAACATTTGAGCACTGTTCCTAAAAATTTTAAGTATCATTGGTTGTGTTAATAGTGTGTCACTGTCAGTAACATGGCAATAATAGCACTTCATTTTAAATTTTTGGTTACTTTAACATAGAGATCGACCGATATGGCTTTTGTGAGTCCGATACCGATATATTGCATTCATGGGCTGATATATCGACCGATACCGATATTTCCAAAATTTTTTAATCTTGTTTTCTGTTTCATTACCAAAAATATGATGTATTTTAATGCCTTACCTATTTTTCAAAAACTTAAAAATCAGTATTTATAAGTTNAAATTTTTGAAATTGCAACAATTTCAATGCTTGATTAGCCTAACTTGTTAGCATANTGTACACTATTCACAAGGAATAAACACAGTGCCATGAATAAAANAAAATGTTAAAATATCAAAGCAATAAGAACAGAACACTGAATGTAAGAGAACTGCCTACAGTGTTTAAACCCAAAGAAGCAAAAACAGTGCTTGAAAGTTGAAAGATGTTGAACAATGAAGAGGAAGTATAAAATGGAGCATCAAGTTAAAGAGGTCAAAATTAGTACAACACTGTATTCAATTAACCATTGCCAAAAATGAAAATATTTCCAATACAGCAGTAACATTTTTGGTCTTTGATTGTATGTTTGTTAACAGTTACTGTACTACATAAATCTTGTAAAATTTTGTTTTTGTATATATTTCACAAATCAACCTTTC
>JGI24159J19872_10009984_pt1 | contig 12448 bp, 9 predicted proteins | sample Ectturendosymbi4_FD_19872 | JGI IMG/M metagenome (IMG submission 19872)
CAAGTTCGCCTTTTGAACAGATCATGAAAGCCCTGTGTACGAAAGTACCGATTAAATTGATTTTCCGTTTGTGGGGGCTGAAGAAATTCCAGCATAGATACTGGCCAGTGAAGGTAGGTTTCCTGTAGACTGATGTTGAAAATTCGGAGTCACATCTTTCAACCAACACATCTAAGAAGGGGAGGGAGTGATTGGATTCCTGTTCATGGGTGAAGCGTCAAGAGGGGTGAAGGGAGTTGAGGTGGGAAAGAAACGCATTGCAATCATCTTCATTGTTGAACACGGCGAACGTGTCATCAACGTACCGGAAGTACGCTAACGGTCCATTGACAACGTTGAAGAGTTTGTTCTTGGTGGCCGACGAAAATGTTTGCAAATGCCGGGCCTAGTGGTGAGCCCATGGCGACATCATTGAAAAGGGCATGAGGTCAAGAAATGGCCAAACAACCTCAGACAACGCTTGCTGTCAAAACAATATTATAGTTTTTAGGTATAACAGTACGACTCGCTGCAGATGTTGTTGAATATTGCTGCAATTGTGTTCAAACTGATGAAAATCTACATGATAAATAAAAGTTACATATGTTCAAAAAAATAACACGAACTGAACAAAATGTGTACCAAGCCAAAATTTTGATTGCTCTACCTGGGGTTGGAGTTACAACAAAAATGCAATGCTCAGCTGGGGTCAGGGCCCTGGTGGTTAAGAGAACAGATATTTCAATAACCTTCATTGCAAGATGTTAACACTTTGGTTATCACACCACACAGATCTATGGTTTTGTGAAAGCATCTAAAAATACAGGGCAAAATGGATCAACTTTTCAATTGCAATGATTGTGAACTTCATTGATGTGACTAGCAACTGCGGTGACTTCAACCACCTTTGATATGCTTGTGACAGTCAGCAGCCACGTTTGATGTTGCCAATAACTTCACACAATGGCCGTGAGTATGATGATGAAAGGGTTGGTTTTGATTTCTACAAGTTATGTGATAATTTGAAATAACTGTAGCCAGCACCCAGTAACTGCCCGATGTTTTTCTGGCCTAACCATCTGGTAACAAAATTATTAACTATAGAACAAGGCCAAGCGGTACCTTTGTAGTTCCAGTGAATGGACGCTGCCTGTATTTCAGGAGTTGGTAAATACTCTTCAACAAATTTGTGACCTTGCAATCGATGCCATAGGCAGGTTTTTCCAGTGTTTCTGTCTCCACGCAAAAGTATTTTCACTGTGAAATAACATACAGTGAAGTCAAACATTTGGGATGTACCATAAAAAGATTTTTGTTTCTGGCAGAAATAAAAAGAAAAAACAACCAGCTGAAGTTATTACATACCTTGTACCTTGTTTCATGGATTAATTTTTGTTCAAAGTGCATTGAACCTCTTAAATTTTAAGCAGGAATACATTTTAGGCAACAAAACTTTGGTTTTCAAGTGTAACATTTGGAGCACAAAGCATTTCACACCATATTTCTTGATTTCTGTATCATATCCTTTTTTTATTATAAAGTTTACCAGTTGGTTTAAATTAACCTTGCTATGCTACAAAAAAGATCCTGTAAACTATTATGCTACATTAGAAATAGTGATCTGGTAAGAGGAAAAAACTTAACAACCAACCAAGTAAGAACAATGAGTCTGCTGGAACTCACTCCATTTCAGCTGGAACTGGAAATAATCCTGATTGCGAATGGCAGAACATCCCTAATTATGTTAAGATTTGTAGCAAAATGATTGCTACAGTGGTACAGCACATGATTCTCCAAATTGGTATGTTGAGTTCAATAGCTAGTTGGGGGATGCTAACACTTAAAAGCAGCACTTAGGTGTCCTGTACTCAACTGCAGTGTATGTGCAAATGATGGCTACACATACTTGGTCCATAGCAGTATTCACTTCAGAAGTAGCCATGCAGTCCATGGTGCAGAGTGAACAGGCAGACCACTAAGGATTCCCTAACTAGGGGTTCAAAGCAAGGACAATAAAACTAAGGTAAAATTACTGGTCTGTGATATGCCTATTTTAGACACATATAAAAAAAATATTTAAAAAACAATATAAATCGAAAGTTGCAATAAAACCCATAAGTTTACACTTATAAGCAGACTGACGTCTGTAGACATGTGGTCAGCTATTAATGGACTTCTTTTCTGTATGTAAAAGTTATTATGCAACCTACTTTAGATGCCAACTTCCATTCTTATTTTGTCATAATGCCATGCATAGAACAAATATCACTAGCAAAGATATCGTATAGGCTGTTCCAAAGATCCTATCAATATGCAATAACCAGTGATGTAGACAAGACTGTAACCTCCGACATGAAGACTTGTTTAAAACTTCAAGACCAAAAGACTTCATCAAAATATGAAACCAAGACCAAAACATGCAAGTTTGAGACCAAAACTTTAAATTTTATCAGTTTTGCCAAACATTTTCAAAAAATAAAAAAAAAAAGTCATCACCACATCCAAGTTGACTTGTTTTTCAAATTTCTAGCATTTTACCTACCCGCTTTGGTTTTCCTTACTTGCAGATACATCCAGCAGAAAATAGGTTGAATTATAAAAGCTTCACTAAGGCATATCTTTAGAGTATTCCAAGTCTCAAGACAATCAGCTTCAGACAGACTCACAAAAATTGGTCTCGAGACTCCATTACTGCTGTTAACTTGACTAGAGCTCGATTGACAAGCTTTTTTGGGCCGATAATAGTGTTTTTCATTTTGCACTCTCGATAACCAATGCTGATACTGATATTTTTTCTTCACTCAAACCATAGCATAAAGACATTACAGTGCATTTTTTCCTTCAGTATGTTGGCCACATAAAGAAAATAAACAATACAGAAGTTAGAAATACGAAAGAGCAGATTGTCATTGTGATAAGTTAGAAATAGACACTGCTGGAGCTATTTTTCTTTGAACTGAACATGATTGGTTGAACTAGTCACATGACAAGTTTGGAACACATTACTTGGTCAGTTGACTGTGATGTCAGAGTTGCAGCAGGTCAGTTAATAACATTTGGAAAAGAGAAACAGAAGAGAACAGTATTGTTGCTAAGGGTTATTATTTTGAGTAACCTCCCCAATAAACTTTTTTATAACACAGCCTCAGCAGTATTGCAGAGTAGTAGTGACCATTACACATAATGTTACACTATAATGCATATTAAACCAAATCACAAGATGTTTTCATGTACTGTGACAAGATGGTTTCAACCGCTGTGGCTACTGCAGTCCTTTGCACTTTCTAGGATTTGCAGTAGTCTAAAATCTAAATCAAACTTGTCAACAAATCAACAAACAAGCAAACTTGTGTACTCCTTTGTGTAGGCCTATGCTCAGATTTCACAAGTGGGTAAACAACAATTCATGAAGCATTACCAACAGAAACCATCACTTCACTCTCACTACGATGAAGAACCATACAACATCGAATTCTGCACATTCGCAGGTGCAATCATTTGCTTACTGCACAAAAACCTGTGAGTGAATGTTACATTACAGAGCAGTTTATTGGGACGATTGCACAGTGCTCTGATTTTAATGCATTACTTGATGTAGTCGAAAAGCTCCATGCCATAATGAGCAAGACAGAGAATTTGCATTAATCTTTTAAGGCCAGAGACAAAGTAGCAACTTGGGTTTCCGAACACTCCGTGCAGAACAATCAGTGTAATGGCTTAATGAGCAAATACTGCTGATATGATACATCAGTAACATCATTATATCGGATCAGCTAATATATATATATCAGCATGCCAATGCATTGGTCGAGCTCTGTAACTTGACCACTTCTTTTTCAACAGCATTTACTTCATTCAGAATCACAATAAAGGCATTTATAGCATTCACCCAAATTGCAAATAATGGAAAAATTTTTTCACAGTTGTGCAAAGACCAGTGTTGCAACCTCTCCGGTGGTGTTGCGATGAATGTGTGATTCACCACAAATGGGATGTGCGCAAAGAACAACAATACATACATATGTGGTGCAAACAAGCAATAATAGAGTGATCATGGCATGTGAACTCTTATTGTTGCTTGCTGCCACAGTGCGAAGCTTTGCGCACTTCCCGCTCAGGCTTTTCCAATCGCAACACCAGCAATGTGGTATGAAAATTAGACATGATGTTTGAGAAAAAAAATGGCAATTTTTAAAAGAACTAAGAAAAGTATAGTGAGAGCAATGTAAGTAATCAAGTTGGCGGACAGGAAGAACACAAAGGAACTGATGGTTATGTTGGGTTCACAAGATATAGTGGATAAGTGTTGATAAGAGCAAATGGGGGGGGGTGCATCAGTATAGGCATGTTTTGACAAAGGATGACAGTTATATGCTGAGAAGGCAGTTGGACTTCAAAGTAAATGCTGGACAATGAATAAGGGGCAAAAAATATGGAAAAAGCAGGTGGGAAAAAATCAAAGCAAATTGGTTTGGTCAAAATGACGCTTTGAACAATATAAGATGGAGAAAAGTGCTGGAATCAATTGCAGGTCATGAGGTTAATCTGCCCACCTCGTATAAGGATAATGTCAGATATAAAATGTGGACTACTAGTAGACAAGGTATTTTGAATGTTAGAGTATGCTTGAACACAGTCAAACAAAATTGTGCACTGAGTATCTGTGCAAGAATTCCATAAAAAAGCACTAGTTATATAGATTTAGAAAAAACACAAAGCATGCAGACAGAAATTGCTTGTGTAGGGCCAAGGATCTTATTCTGATGATACTTTTTCCATATCCAATTTTATTTATGGCGACTGTTCTATACTTCAGCTCTATCAGCTTCATAGTGTTGCTTGTGTTGACGACAATATTATAAATGATTGATAGTATAGATTATAGAGATAGGCCGATATATCGTCAGGCTGATACATTGGGCTGATATTTGGGTTTTGCCGATATATGGGCATTGCCCGATATGGCCGATTTTATTGGCCTCATTACGTGTTGACAAAACGCTGTTATATTCCTCACACATATTATAGACAACTTGCGCAAGAAAGATGAACCAAGTCAAGACAGTTATCTTGCAGAAACACTAGCAGGTGCGTTTTCATAAACACACAAATAAGCTTACCATGGAGCATGCATCGGTTGTCGCAGCCGAAACAAAAGCATCATCATTAATCAGATTAATTAAACTTCATACCAAATATTGAAATTGCTGCAATTTGAAAAAATTTTGCTCATAGATCCTGATTTTTGAAGTTTTTGAAAAAAAGGAAAGGCATAGAATACCTTGTATTTTTGATAATGAAGTTCAGAAATTTTTGAAATATTGGTTATTGGTCCATCAATGGCCGATATATCAGAACCGGCCCAAAAAAACCATATTGGTCAATCTGTAACAGATTACGCAACTTATGATCATTTATGTAACTTCTGATAAAGTGACCTTTCTTAACACTTTCGAAGCTGGTCTAAACCAAGCGGTTCGTGCTAAAACAACCAGATCGCACGTGGCTTTGCGCGCGCGTAACTCAGGTGCCGGATGTGGTAGAGAGCTGTTCAAAGGCTCAAAGGATGCAGCAAGTCTTCTAGTCTGCACTCGAAAAAAAATTGTTTGGTTGGGGGTGGATTTTTTGTGAGTGACGTCATAAGTAGAAGACTTTTAGGCCACCTTGGTCCACTTTACCTGGCCCTGGGCTCGAACCATTAGATGATTGTATTTCGCTGAAGTTTTTATTGGAAACTAGGCTACAATCGGAGTCTTTTGATACTTTGGATGACCTGCTGGGATTTTGGGTTCAAAAGTTATGAATTAAAGTAACAAAAAAATTTGACTAATTAGCTAATTAAATATTTAATTTATTTATTTTAGATCATAACTTTTGAACCAGAAACACTAGAAAGTCGATCAAAAGCTTGAAAGACTCGGACTCGAGCCTAGTTTCCAATAAAAACTTCAGCAAAACACTTTTGCCTTGCGGCTGAGCCGTAGGCCAGGTAACATGAGCCAAAATGGCTCAACAACTACTTCACTTATGACATCACTCCCAAAAAATTCGCAATCTCCAACCAAGCAATTTTTTTTCGAGTGCAGACTAAAAGACTGGCCAATCCATTTAAGCCCTTGAACAGCACTCTAGCACAATCAGCAGTGGAGCTGTGGCGTTGGTAAAGCAACCGACAACTGCTGGTTTTAGGCTGATTTCAAAGTATGAATATATCATACCTTGGTTCTTAAAGTGTTAATGCTGCCTTGCTATTGTTGCGATCGGAAATCCCGAGCGGCATGTGCGCAAAGCTTCGCACTGTGGCAGCAAGCAACAATAGTGTTTACATGCCATGATCACTCTATTATTGCTTGTTCACGCCACATATATGTATGGTGTTGTTCTTCACGCACATCCCATTCATGGTGAATCACACATTTAACGCAACACCATTGGAGAGGTTGCAACAACATCCCCTCCTTTTTACAATGAACCGCACCGATCGCACGTTTTTTGTGTGAAGGCTGACCCTGACACGACCTTCACATCCTGGTCACAGCACCATAATGTTGCGATCGGAAATCTTGAGTAGCATGTGCACAAAGCTTCACACCGTGGCAGCAAGCAACAATAGAGTTCACATGCCATGATCACTCTATTATTGCTTGTTCGTGCCACATATATGTATGGTGTTGTTCTTCACACACATCCCGTTTGTGGTGAATCACACATTTAACGGAACGCCACCGGAGAGGTTGCAACACTATCAACTGCATGAAATGTGTAACACACTGACACTTTCAACTGCTTTGCAAAAAGTTTTCATTACTTTTCTAAAATAGTATTGGAATTTCATTGTGGTTAAATGTAAAAGTATTTCTTTAATACAAGAAATAAAGCTGGTAATATGAAACAACAATTTGTGGACAGCATTAGCATACACATGCAAAATATTATTTACAGCAATGGCTAAATGGCCTGTGGATCTTCATATTTGAAACCTTATTTGGCTGCCCCTTATAATGTGACAGTAATGCATGACAAGAATGCAGTAGGCTTGGCAGAAACGTGGTGAACCTGAAAGGTAAACCCCAAACCTAAAACCCAACCTTAACCATAACCCTAGCCCCTAAACCTAAACTTTGCAAACTTTTGAAAAAAAGAAAGAAAAACTAATTTCATGAATTGAATTGTGTAACAAGCACTGCTACTGAAACGAAAGTTGCCAGGTGAGAGCCGAACCAAAAACCATTGGCATAACAGACGTAAACGCATTCACTACGCTACTAAGATGATGCCACTTGAGTGACAAACTCAGCGTTTTATTTGAACTGAGTCATGCGACGCAGTTCCATAACCACTTCCTTACTTACAAATTGACATGTGTGTAAACAGTCTTAGATAAAGCTTGTCAATCTACTATATGCATATATAGCCTAATTAACTTTGAATATTGGTTATGACTAGACTTGTGGACAACTATTGAACTAAGCCTTTAATTTTAAGAGTTGCCAGTGGATTAGACTAGCATTTGTTACCAATTTCTAATTATATGGGTTAGAGGTCTGCATCTTGTGGCAATTGATTGGCAAGCACACAAGCAAGACCTTTTTGTTTTTGGATGTTATGGTTTCATTTCTATAAAAAAGTTGTTGAAGTATTGACTAGTCATGATGTACAAATGCATCACTGATGCATTGAAGGCTGTCTTAGAAATAATACTTAGAAGACTAATTGTCAAAAGATTCTATTGTTTAAGAATTTCCACTAATGACAAAAACTTCATTTTCCAAGGTAACAAATTGAGATGACAATGGATTAACTTTAAAATTGCTCATGACATTTTTGAGCCATTTGGAACATGCTTACGATGCTATAATCCAAAAAAATATTAATCAGGATGCCATGAGCAAAGTTTTTTCATTTTCAGAAGCAGTCACACCTGGAAGGTCATGTGTGTCATGCCTAGTCCCACTATGGAGTTCATGTAGTACTATGAATTACTTCTTGGCCAGTGACAATTTATTGCAAGAGTTTCCAGATTCAGACTCTATTATCCATGGTGGACCATTATAGACCAATAGCAATGCACTGGTCTGGTGGTCCTGCATTAATTGCAACCCCACTTTTAGGGAGAAATAGACACTGCAATATTGAATATACTAACAATTGTCCATTCTTTCGTCACTTCAACAAACATTAACCAGTATTCCTGCCCGTCACTTGCCTCTCTTCAATGTATAGCCATTGCCTTCTGAATGCCTGTGTGTTTTCTGGAGCTTTATTGTCTTCAGTATGTGTTTTTATGGTTTCTGTAAAGCCTCTGTGCAGTTTTGTTTTGCTCCCCTTTTCAGCCATCCTGACTAACCTTAATTTGTTTATTTTTCATGTACCCAACATGTATTACTGTAAAACCTTTTTGTAACCTGTCTTTACCTCTGTCTGTCCAACCCCATTTGGGGGTGCTATGTCCCTGGTCGAACACACACACAATCAAAATAAAAATGGCGGTACTCCATCAAGGTCTGTATAATTTTACTGTGTTATTTATTTTTTGGTTATGTGTGGTTTTATTTCACCTTCTGGTCATTGCATCCTAACCTAACAACACTAACCTCTAATTTTTCATTGTTTAAATACTCATATTGTATATGTTAATCTCACACAACACAACAGGGAATCGTCAAAAATGAGCCTGTTTCTAAGTGTTCTGAAAGATTTAAAAGTATTAACAAAAAAATGGAAGCGGGTCACAATACTGTACTCACTATTGTACTGAACTCCTTTGGCAAATTTTCGTTGCAAATCGGACCGCATCGTTTGCATCCCAGGAGGGTGGGAAAGAGCAGACTTAGGTGTGTTTTCTTCATTTTTCACCCACTTCTTCAACGAAGTGAACATTTCTCACAGCAATGTCAGCAACGACGTAACTTACAGCCAGGCCGGACTTGCGATGCTCCAATATATTACTGACTAAAAAAAAGGCTATACTAATACTTAACGCCTTTACCTTCTTGGACAATTTAACCAACTTTTGCAACCACTGTCATTGTGGCACAATCGCGGAAATCAAACCACTCCGTTTAAAAAAAAAGTGTTTCATGATTCAAAACAACGGGAAAAAACGTTCGGAAAACAATCAAAAACAAATAAAGAGGGATTTTCATTGCCTTATAAAGAGGGAAGTCCACATCAAGATTATGACGATCAAAAAATGGTCCCGAAACTCATTAAACCAGCCCAACAAATCAAACATACCGTTTTTTCCCAAGTAAAGGTCTTATGAGAAAAACGTAATTTTTAGCGGTTTTTCAAATAAAAATTAAACCACTTTCCCACACTGGGGGCAAAAAAATTAACAGTCAATTTTGATTGCCTTGAAGTCCACATTCATAACATAATAACGAAAACAGCGCCACGACACTCATTAAGCCAGCCCAACAAGTCAAACCTACTGCTTTTTCCCAAATAAAGGTCTTATGCGAAAAACGTAAGTTTTAGCGGTTTTTCAAATAAAAATGAAACCACTTTCGCACACTAGGGGCAAAAAAATTTATAGTCAGTCTTGATTGCCTTGAAGTCTACATTCGTAATATAATGACGAAAACAGCGCCCCGACACTCATTTGGCCAACCCAACAAGTCAAAGTTACTGTTTTTTCCCAAGTGAAGGTCTGTAACACTCAAGATGCGACCCCTAAGGGTGACATAACAATGTGCTTTAATCCAGTAGGTGTCATTTGTGCATGGGTTCTCATTACTGAATCAAGGACCGTTCTCGCAGAAACTATATCTGGTTAACAGCCCTCATTAATTGCCCGGATATTAATTATTTCTTCAATGGTTCACACTATAAAATATACACACCAGTGAAGCATATAATTTTTGGTTTTATGGCTTTCATTCATCACAATAAATACGTTCAAATACCACAAACTGGTTCTCAACAATATACGATGTATCATAATATTCAAACACTTCTCGACATGTCACAACGCTCGTATAACTCCCATATTTTAATTCTGCAGCTTAGCAATTTGCGATAAGAGATCAACAATCTATTCAGATCGATTCTCCTATCCAAGCAATTTACTATATAAATAAAACTCAATTTCTTTTTATATCACAATGCATTTCTAACTGTAAATATACTTGATAAGTAGATGCATACTCGGTTGTCTAATGCTGAATTAAAGTCGTCATGCTTTCATTTTACTGCTCGCGAGTTGCGCAGCTCGGAGCTAGGTGAAGCACTCGCCAAGGAGTAGTAACTCAGGCGGAAGTTTACCACCAATCGAAATTTCAAATGTTGCTGTAATTAGTCGAAAGTAGGTTCTGTCAAAAAGGGCTGATCCGAAGAAGGATCAAAGATATTTTTAATGACCATTGCCAAGCTGGATTCGATCCAAGCGGGGTACAAAGAGATGTAACCGACATGCCGAGCCGGAACGGGTATACACTAAGGTGTACACGCGTGTTGAGAAGTTTCATGTGACTCGCGCCCAAGTGTGGAAACGTCCACAGCGGTACAAAAAGGAGCATTGCTCACCTTCTATACTGCCACCCGAGGCGGTAAGCGGAAGAAGGTAAAACCTTTAACGGCTGCAGAAATTAAACCAATTGACTGAACTCGGACTCGTACAGTAACTTAGTAAAACAAATAGAATTTAGTCATAAACACAATTTAAGCCTGAACAACTTGCCTGACAAAAGCACGATAGTACAATACAGTATTTGCAATCTAAACTGACAGAACTTCACTTTTCATACCCTGCTTCTAAAACTGGCAAAACTTCTTTCTTATAGTCTGAATTTCATAGAATAGTCTGACAGAACTTTGTTCGGACAAGCCACTTTCTGTAGTTTAAAACAGCAGGGATTAACCCGGACAAGCCAAGTTTCACCGTTTAGTCTGACAGAGGTTAACTCGGACAAACCAGTTTTTATTCCTGATCATTGCCAGATTTGGTTCGCCAACAATGACTTAACCTTCGCCCGACGGGCCAAAGGTGGAATAAGCCGCTTTCTCTTTCTTAATCATTGCTAGATTTGGTTTGCCAACAATGACTTAACCTTCGCCCGACGGGCCAAAGGCAGAAAGAGAAGACTCTTTCTGAAACTGACTTTCAGTCAAAATGGGACCGTATTTATACCCGTGAATCGTCTTGTGACTTGTGAACGCCCCTTTTCTTCAGGTGTTCTAATTGGTTATTACTTATTGAATCACCTGGTGATTGGTTGATTTCAAATACTTCCAGCACCTTCAGGTAGTCGTCGGTGCTCGGAGTTTCCCCTGATCGTGATCAGCATCATGTGATTTCTACTGCTTGTCTTGTGACTTTGCTGACGTTTTAATGACGTTGTCATTAGGGTGACTTGAAGTAATTAGCCGTGTTCAGTCAAGTCAGCTGACTCGATAATTGATTTTGATTGGCTGTAGTCTTTTTGAATTTGTCCTGGCTGCTTCAGGCTTGCAAACGTTTCATCAAGTTTGTTTTCTGTACAGTAACAAGTTGCTACAGGCAAACTTGCCTGTAACAGGTCTTAGGCGAAAAACGTAAATTTTAGCGTTTTTTCAAATAAAAATGAAACCACTTTCCCTCACTTGGGGCAAAAAAATGTATAGTCAATCTTGATTCCCTTGAAGTCCACATTCACAATATAATAACGAAAACAGCGCCCAGACACTCATTAAGCCAGCCCAACAAGTCAAACTTACTGCTTTTTCCCAAGTAAAGGTCTCATGCGAAAAACGTAAATTTTAGCGGTTTTTCAAATAAAAATTAAACCACTTTCGCACACTGGGGGCAAAAAAATTTACAGTCAGTTTTGATTGCCTTGAAGTCCACAGTCATAATATGATGACGAAAACAGCGCCACGACACTCATTAAGCCAGCCCAACAAGTCAAACTTACTGCTTTTTCCCAACTAAAGGACTTATGCGAAAAATGTAATTTTTAGCGGTTTTTCAAAAAAAAATTAAACCACTTTCCCACACTAGGGGCAAAAAAATTTATAGTGGATTTTGATTGCCTTGACGTTCCCATTATGAATATTACGATTAAAAAGATGCCCCGCCTCTGATTAAGCTGGCAATACAATTGAAACCCATGTGTCTCACGCATTTATGTCAGTCTAATCGAACAGTGAGGAACGTGAGTTACTGCATCACTACCTGTTTTTTGTGATGCCAACTGTTTTAAGCATTGTGTATGTTGTCAATAGTCAGACAACGTGCATGTTTTTCACAAACAACTTGCACTTATCCTGCTTGTTTTGTGATCGGATCTGATTTAAACAGACCACGTTTTGACACAACCTGTATTTTTGCCATGAGGCCGAGCCGACACGAAACACATTAAAATGTTTGTTTTGCTCGTTGCTCCAATGTGGTTTTCGTGTCGGCTTCATAGTATTTAATAATTCAAAATTGTTGTTGGTGTATGTTCTGAAAGAAGCAGGAACCCATAGTCTCGCACGCAAGGTGCAG
>JGI24159J19872_10009987_pt1 | contig 12447 bp, 9 predicted proteins | sample Ectturendosymbi4_FD_19872 | JGI IMG/M metagenome (IMG submission 19872)
AAAGGGTATCAAACCCGCGAGCCGCATATGGCCCGCGAGGGCATTTTGTGCGAACCACGATGCTTTTTCGGAATTTTCAAATAGTTAACATTTAAGGTATTTAGTTTATTCACCGTTGTTCAAAGTGCTCGGCCTGCGAGTGAACAAGTTTATTTAAAACGAACGTAGAGACGGCTAGAAATGATTTACCTGTAACTTACAGTACGATACCTTTCACAAGAAGTAAGATGTAAAAACTGTTTGTAGTAAGATTCAGGTACCGCCATTGTTTCGTCAGCATCATAATGCGGCCCTCAGGTTAGTTTTATAAGTACTCATTGGAGAATTTTGAGCTTTTGAGACCCCTGGTTTAAAGTGACTACCTTTCCTTTTATCAGCGAAATTAAGATGGTTGTTTATGCAACTGCATTTTTCAGCTGAAAAAGAGAAGAAAACTGCCGCTAAAACAGCCACCAAGCAAGCGAAGCTTCCTTTCAAACCCAAAGAGAAGAAGGCAGCAGGAAAGAAGAAAAATCCGTGGGAATCTGGTTCGGAGAGCGATGCAAGTGGTTGTTCAGCTGGAGAAGAGAAGCAAACCGCCTCAGAAACAGCGAGCAAGCAAACAAAACTGTCATTGAAACCCAAGCAAAAGAAGGCAGGAAAGAAAAAAAATCCGTGGGAGTCTGGTTCGGAAAGCGAGTCTGATGACGATTTCGCCGACACGAAGCCTGCCGACCCCAGTAAGAATGTAGCACTGTAGTCTGCTAATGCCAGGATGTTTTTCCCATTGAGTTTGATATATACTGAGATGCTTAGCTTCAAATCATGCTTGGGTGCATTTTACCTATTTACTGCACAATTTGTTGCACAGACTTATAACATCAGGTACAGAATACTATAACGTAAGCTCTTCGAGTAATCCAACGAAGTTTTGTCTTCCAAGAACGGTGTGTGTCGCACAAAATTGTGATTCAACGGTATTTGGCGCAAAGTAATGTTGACTTTTACCGAATCTTATCACAGAAAGCAAGTACATTTTTGACTCGGGATCCGACTCCGACAGCGACGACTACGTGAAGCCCAAGTAAGTTCCGAACGTCACTGACCTGCGTGCGTTTGACTTGAGCTCAGTTTATGTCGTTTGCAAGTAGCTTATCGAAAGGGAAGCAGTAACAAACGGCACTGGAATCGGATATTGAATAGCCAGAAGTCGTGTGGCTGCAAACATAGATTTCTACTTTTCAATGTCGTGTGAACGCAGGGCTTCCGCTCCAAAATCCAAACCGAAAACGACGGCGGCGAAGAAGAGAAAACTAGAGCAAGCCGATTCCGATAGCGATGGCGAGCTCGTCAAGAATGGCAAAGCTGCACAGCCAGCAAAAATCGGAAAAGTCAGGTAAGTGACACGGACTGTGCATTCCACAATTAAGAAAGATCACATCGTTACGACGACCCTGTCACCGCGCCTCTGAATAGGTACTTTTTTTACGCGCGTGTACGGAGTGTGTGTTGTGGTTGGGAAGCTTGCTTATGTATTGAGCTTGAGCTTCTATCAAACTTTTGCAGTAGCCAAGTGCGACACGAAGCGGTACGGAGTGTGAAAGCAGAAATGGGTAGTGTGCCTTGAAGAAGCCAGCTATAGATTTGTTCGACGTTCAAAGCTGTATACGTTTTTTTCAAAGGAAAATCGACACCGAAACATCTTCCACAAACGAAGGCGAAAGTGCAAAGGACGACTGGGACGCCATTGTGGGCCTCAAGAAGGCAGCTCAACCCAAAAAAGTAGCGGTATTGCTTGAACTGGTAGATGTGTTTCTACCAGTGACGTGCGAATAAACGTATTGGTTTATTAACGTTGCTTTGCTGCTTCATTCGAATACTATCATGGCTCAAACTGCATCGTTCAAAATAATGCGACAAGATGACAGGAATCCGACGGGAAAACAGTCCTCGCCCATAGTTTCAGGACTTCTTCTTTCGAAAAAAATCAGTTTGTCAGTAATGTGACTTTACATGAGAAAAATGATGAAATGAAAGAAAAATGAAATGTGCGTCATGTCATTATGAAACGCTGACAAAACGTGATTTGTGCGCCGTTTCTTTTCTTAATACTAAAACTTCTTTACTTTTCAGAAACCTGAAGCAGCACCCAAACGAAAGAAGATGCCAGTCAGCAAGAAAAATAGCGACAGCGAAAGTGATGTTCCTCCCAAAAGTCAGTTCACATTGTGGTCTGCATTGTTTCTACGGATTTGGGGTGTTTGCTCTAAGATGCTCTAGGAGAGTCAAAGTCAATTACAAGCATAATAATATACTGTACTCCTGCCCTTCAAAAATCTATGGCTCTTTTAACTGATGAGAAAAAATTTCCTCGCGCAAAATATGTGGCAATAACCTTTTGTTGATGCTAATCCTGAAGTCAAAACCATGGCCGTAGTCAGGGTCAAATTTTAAACCGAGGCGAATATGTGAATTACGTACCCGGTTGGGAATGTTGTTAAATGTAATTTATGAAAACCTAACATCCTGTCCTTAATGTAGACTGGTAGTATCTCTGGTGGTTGCAACAAAGTACAGCTGCAATGCTGCTCTTTTCAAAACAGCCGCACAATAATAATAATTTGATTTGATTTAGCCGTACAAAAATGTTTTGCGGCAGCATTACAGAAAGTTTACCGAGGCAAGTGCCTCATTTGCCTCAATGTAGCTACGGCCTAGGAAACAGTACAAAGCACGCGTTTTCTAAGGTTTATCTTTTGCAGTGGATGTAGAAAAAAATTCCAGCCATTAATTTGTAAAGTCATTGGGTTCCACGTATTAGTTGTTGATGGGACGACGTATTCCTCCGTCGGCGTTCTTCTAAACCTGGCCTGTAACAAGCGAACGCCCCACTTCATGATTTCTTAATTCGTGTCAGTTCAATTTGGCGTATGCTTGTTGGAAATCTAAAAATCGCATCGTATTGCAAAGAAACTTCGAAGTGCTTGCTTTTTAAAAGTTTTTACCGCAGGCGTAAACCCATGTTTTTGTCGCCATGGCCTCTAGCACATCTGCAAAGATGGTTTGGTTCGCAAATACTATTTTCGGTCTCTGTTTCAGAGTCAGCAAAACTTAATCAAGCCGGAAGCAAAAAAGCGGCTGCCAAAAGCAACATCGTGTCAACTGAACCGGTATACTTGTTTGTTTGTTTCTTTAGCATAGTGGCTAGTGCTTTTAATTAGATGTGCCGCTAAAGACAGTTTCCTGGACCGCTACTTTCTCACTAATTCAAAGCAGATTTGCAAATGGTCAAACAAAGCAGCCCGGTATGGTATCATTTCTACAGCTTTCTGTAGCGATTTTTTGGACCGGAACTAACTTAAGCCATTCGTAACTAGCAGATTGCATCGTACTACTGAACGTCCATTCTGTAAGTTGGGTGGACATATTACTTCATCATTGCATTGATGTGGACGCTGGGTGCGGTTTCTGTTCCTGTCACTTTACATGCAATACCAGTTCAAATATTTTCAGGGCATTGTACGGAAGCATCTTCCCCGAGCTCCATTTCTGTTCGGCTCGAGTTTCTGTTTTTCGTCTGCCCATTTGTTGTACACCGCGCTTAGCAAAATTGGTCTCCTGACGCAGCCACTTAGCATTTACACACTTGTTTTTTTTACCGACTTGGGATTGGGGACACTGTAAATGGTGGGGGCCCCTGGCTGTAACCCATCCAGACCCACCTTAATCCGCTACTGGGGTCCGGCACTGCTGTCCCCACTGACAACCGCGTAGCTTTGAGAGCTGTGGTTACTTAGTTTCTGGTGGGGTTGGCTCTCTGTTTAGAAGTCCAGTACTGTTTTAACAATGCGAAAACCAAAGCAAACTTTTCTTTTAAGGTTGGTTACGTAATTAAATCGTTCTATTAAGGGTAGACTGTTTTTTAAGGTTGAGCATGTGATGTTATGCTTGAAAGCCAGTGTTCAACTGTATTGTGACACAGATACACGAAAACCTTCGTGACATTCAATGCACACTTCCTATCTAAGGTGGTTCAAACAGTTTTATGCTTTGGCATGTGACTACAAATACTGTACTTCCCAGCCTAAATTTACAATGCAAACCCAACGTAAATTTCACAATGTTTTTTAAAGTGACGGAGAGCAAATACGTACAAGATCTGTAATTGTGGGTTCGTAGATGGTTTGGGTGTTATAACATGCTCGCTGGTATGTACTGAGTGTGGCGTGTTTTTGGATGGCCTCTGCTCCAATATGTTAGACCATATCCCGCCAGTAAATGATTCACTGTCATTTACGTCTGACACGCTCGCCAATTTTTCAATGTTGCGATCGAAAAGATTCTTTTATATGAACTGACTTTCTGCTTCCTCGATGGAACCACAACACCTGCGTGTTTGGCTTTCAGGTAAAAAAGAAGCAAGCAGCGACGAAAAAAGGACCGAAGAAAAACCCATGGTCGGATGATTCGGACGCCGGCGGTTCTTCTGGTAACTCGACGTCAGCAGCCGATACACCTGTGAAGCCACGAAGCACCAGCGCCCGCGCTCGCAAACCTGTCAAGTACAAGTTCTCGGACAATTCTGACAGCGATAGCGACTTGTGATTAAACGGATTCTGATCACAAGTGTTGTGCACTGGCATGCCGCGCCCTCACTGATGCAGCTTGAGCTGGCTGCTGAGTATAGTGAATGTCACTGTACGGCACGCCTGCTTAGAACTGAAGGGTGTGTACGATGTACACGCCTATGAGACCAGTGGCTGAACAGCGATGTTTTGATTGAGCAGTGACCGGTAAGCTTAACACACCAAGGTCGCTGTCATGTCGCACTGAGGTCGCTGTCACGTCGCACCGCTGATGACTTTTGCGCTCTTGATGCGTCACATTACGCGTTTGAGCGCTGTAGGCGTTACACCTTTGTGGAAGCACTTCCTTATTACTTTTTAGCTTTTCTGTCAAGTCTTCAGGTAATTGCGAAATATCTCTTTTTGGACACAAAAATTGATCAATATTTTCAGAACGCTTTTTACGATTAAACTCTGTGCATTTTGGTGATTTTAGGAAAGTGTTTGTTTGGAATTTTTGTACATAGACACTGCCATATGCGTGAGAAGTTGGTTGTTTGTGTTCTTTTTTTAACACGACAATACAAGTTTACGTAGATCGCATTGCTTATAAATGTTTGCTGGAAATGTCTGTGATCTTGTGGTTCAAGCAGTTTTTGGTTGGCACTTTACCAGATAACTATGCGGGGAGTTAGCGCCCACTGGCGTGCACTGTAGCTTACCAAGCTTCTGTGACAACTTAGTATGCGCTGATATTAAAAAGGATCAAAAGGGCTATGCAGACATGGTCGTTCCTTTGAGAAGTGAAATACCTGGAACTTCCAGGTGTTTCACTTCTGAATAAAAGGAATGACAGTGTCTGTGAACCAGTTACGGTTAAGAACTCATATCGGGACAGGCAAGATGGGGCAGCGGTAAAATAAAATTCCAAGTGCATCGTACCCAGCTGCAGTTGTTCAGCAAAGTAAATTGTCAAAATATGTGGAGACGACTTCTTTCATGCAATATATCCAAGTATGGGGATATTACTCAAGTTTAAGTAGAAAAAACACAGAACTGATAGACCAGGTTGTTTAGCTGAGCGCTCAACGGTTGGTTAATTTCTTCTTCGAAAAGGTTGAAGTGGAGCACCGAATTATAATCCAATTTGGAGTTGTGACGATGTGAAACGAAGGCAAATTTTAAGTCAGTTGGATGATTAGCACAGTTGCCCTGAAATGCTGGGCTTTCGGGCTGCAACCGGTATTTATAGTGGAAGTATTGCATAGATCCGCAATGAACTGGCGCATCAAGTAAAAAAACGGCTAACAATCGACTTGGCTACACCCAAGCAGACAATGTTTGCTTTGCAGCAGTTTGTAGCTTACAGCCGACCAGGCTGTGCACCTGTTGTGCTTGCGGCACCATCCCAGTTGTACAGCATTTGGTGAGTATGATTCACGTCTGTCAGCATGATCAAGATGCCACTGAACGATTGAAACAGCAGCTGGTAGGCACTGCCGGTAGACCGCAGGAAGTGAGGCAGTTTGAAGGGAACGTGAGGCAGGCCGGTAGCCACGGGGGGCATTCAGGTGCTGTGTGCCCCCAAATTTTGTTGTGTCCAGAAAAATTTGTTTTAACCAAAAGCTATAGTAAAAACAGAAATCTTTCCCCCCCAAAAAATGTATTTTGACCCATGTAGTAGTCACGCTAGCGCGACCGCTACATGTGAGCAAAGTCGGCCAAAGCAAGGAGCAGGGAAAGACTAAGCAAGCGACACTTACAAGTGACTTCCATGCAGATGGAAGAAAGAGCTTTCTTTGCCGATTCGTCTGGCGTGAAGTTAACATCGATGACGTCACAATCCATCCTTCCCGAGGTTCGAGGATCAAGCCCACACTGAAGGTGTGTGAACACAACCGGGTCGCACACGCTTCACCCACCAAAATCTTAAAACCTGGCTGCAGGCCTGACGTCAGGCTTCATCGATGCAAGGTCCCTACAAAACAAAAACATCGGCAGCAACAAGGAAAGAACAACAGAGGCCGTCAATGCAAACACAAGCGTTGTAAAGTGCATAAGAAAGCATTTAGCCAATATGGAGAAATACACACATTAGCAGATATAAACACGTGAAATCCAAGTTTAAAACCCGAACTGCAGCATTGTTACTCATTGTTATGCAGCGTACATACAATACAAACATTTTTATCTTTATAAACAGAACGGTGATCCAGCAGGTGCTTTGTTTAGCTGGAAAAGCTACCAGTTTGCATGCTGTAGGTTTACAGTATTGATGTTGAATATACTTCCCACATTAGGGGACGTTGGCTTCCTTTCCGACGCCCATGCCCCCTAGATAAAACAGGAGGTTGTTAAATTTGAACCGTTGTGAAATTGTTCATTATAAAGCTGTTTCTCTAGGAGGCCCTGATTCATGAATCAAGATTAAACAACGTAATGGAACAGAATAGCTTCTGTGGATGTGATAAAATCTGAACTTAAGGTTGCCATGAACTATGAGATGTCCTGTGGAGATTTCTACAAATACGCCAAAAAACAGCGACCTTTCAAATACTGGCTTTGTTAAGCTGTGGCAGAAGAACACGTTACTTTGCAAGATACACTACAGTAGGATGGCTTTTCGGAATTGCCTACATTTGTACCTGCGTGTCAAAAGAAAAATATGGTGCAATGAAAAAAATTTGAACAGCTGAAAGTTGCTTTCAGTACATTCTTCGAATTTCTGAGGAACATCAAAAAAATCTTTGCTAAAAAAATATTTCCATATCATATCAAACTGCAAAAGTTTTATTATAAAACTGAAAAATTGAGAAGGGGATGAAAATGCTGTACTTTTTTCATTTCGGCAAAATTACTATTTTCCATCATTTGTCGATTAGTTGAAATTTTCTCAGATGCAGCCGTTACCAATGGCAGATTCACGAGGGTCAATTTCCCTCCCAAACGACCAGACCCGTCGCCAGGATTTCGCAGCAGGGGGAGCCAAAAGCCATAACGGGGGGCACATTTTTAAAATACAATATTTAATGTATGCAGCAACCGGGGGCCAAACATGGGGTGCACAGATTTTAAATGGGGTGGCCGGGCACCGCTGGCGATGGCCCGGACTATAGATATATTGTTGCGAGAAATTTTGGTTTCAAGGCCTTAGAAAACATTGAAGTGCATATAACATCATTCTGTGTGCGGATTTTGATTGACAAAACGAAAAACGCACGAGTGAATCGTTTTGCATCAAACCAAAAATGTAATAACATCTACACAAACCATATTCCAACTCCGTGGGAAATCAACTAGATTCTGATGTACGAATGTGTTTGGGATAACTTGAACTAAAGAATGCTTGGGAGTTCGAAAGAAGTTTTCAAAGTGTTGTTCAGTTTAGGTTTGATGAGTGGCCCATTTTTGATATAAACGTCCAAAAATGGAAGTTTTCGGTTTTGAGAATCATTGTGTAGTGAAGTTTGCATTTTTTATTGAAAACGAATATATTGCGACAACAGAAAGAAAGGCGAAATGTAAAATTTTGAAGAAAAAACTATGAATTAAAGGTTGATGAAACGCCATAGAAGTGTAGATATAAAACACAAAACATGTTTGAGGTAGTTTAAACGACAAAAACATGAAACGAAATATGGAGTGAATCACAAATTTGTTCAAAACGTAACAACGCACCAACATCTCGTAAAAACATCACAAAACTAAAATGACAAAACGACCATCGCTGTGTGACAATGTAAAATATGCACTCAAACCTGAAGCAAATCAGAAGATTGGCTGCCGTCGGAGTGTTGCAAAATTAACGCGGTTACCGAGGTGGCCAGTCTGTCGCTTGCAATGTCTCTCGTTCTTCGTCTGTGGCATTTGGCCAGGGTCTTTCTGTCCTTAATGATCTGGCCCAGATCTCGTCTTGCACGTTTCAGGCTTTGTATGATGCTCGGGTTGGGGCCGACTTTGGATCCGATGGGCACCGATGCAAGTTTATCCTGGCCAGCGAAAGTTGCCAAGGTTTGTTCCAAAGCAAGGCCTGATCTTCGTTTGCTGATCTCGAGCGACAGCTGGTGAAGAGTAGCCCTGATGAAGATCTTTTCACGAAAGTTGGATTCTTTGACCTTCTTGAAGCCAAGTCGGTTTTCGTCGGCGCGGATGGCGAGCATTCTTCGCTCGAGCAAGTCGCAGAACTTGACGAGGTCGCTATCCCGAAGACGATCGTACTTCATCGTTGTTCGCTTGTTCAAGTTTGCCATTTCCTGCAATACACAAGCAAATAACCACTTGTTTCGAAAACTTATAACATTTTATGACACTTTTTCCAACAACGACATATGGCATGCATTTCTAGTATTAACTGAAACATGATCAGAAAAACAAGTTTCACATTTTAACAATAAGGAAGATCACTAACCTTTGCAACGATGTTCGATGATTCTTCGATCTGAAAATGCAGGTTGTCCCCTCTGAATATCCCTTGCAATGGAAAGGCAAAGCCGAACTGCGGCCTTTTAACACGAAGGGACCGTCCAGTTTTTCACTGCCTTTCTCTCAATCGTTTCAGTCAAATAATTGCTTTCATTGTTTGTTCACGTTTGATATTACGCAACGGCAGGAAAAAGCTGATAAGACAAAAATTCGACAAATTGGCAACTTCAGGCATTTAAGAAGAAGCAAGAACAGAGCATTTTATAGTTCCTATGTCTTATCAGTGCTATCTGAAAAGAATCTAATTACGACATCAAATATTCTGGGATTCCTGATTTTTCACAGTTACATGTTCGTTTTATCAAAAATTTTTTCCGATAACTGCACTTACCATTGAAGTTTGCAGTGTATAAAACAAAAATGAGAACCGATTTTGAATACTAGAGTATCAACACTATTCCAAATTTTTCAATCCTGAATATGATAAATAAATACAAAGATTCTAGATATTTGCCTTCTGTTGCACATTTGCAAAGTGATGGACTTATTTACAACATCTTCCAAGCTGTACTCGAAGTAACTGCGTTTTGTAAAAATAGATTACGTCTTTAAATGCTTAGACAGATATGATCAGGCACAATCTTACGAAATGCGTAGTTCATAAAGCCTTGCAAAAATCTTTCAATTGTGTTTATGGAACATGGTGGTATTTGAAAGTTTCTTTACAAAGCTGCCTTTTCTTCACAAATAGCATTTTCTTTGTTAAGCTAGCACCGCTTCGAATGTTTAATCTGTTCTTGCTGCAGAAAGGATTTAGCTACCGGCTTGCCATTCTTTGTATACGTTTAGTCTCATTAACTTCAAACAATATTGCCAAATATTAGTCTCACAGCCAATCGCATTTCAACCAAGCAAGTCTGATGCCGTTAGCGAACAGTTACGAAAAATACAAATGTGCAGACACTTTGCAGTTGTTCACGAAAATAATGGATGTTGTCTAATGAAAGCACCAGTTGCAAAAGACATCAAGATTTTTCATTTGATTCATAAAGATGATTGTATAAAGACAGTAAAATACCAGTGTGTTGAGATTTGAAAATGTGTTTGAATATTGCAATAAAATTAACAACGCAGCTTCTTTTCGAGCTTAACAAAAACACTTGGAACATCCTTGTATATTGCACGAGATATTTCTCGTTCAAGAGCAACCAGTAGAAGCCCTTTGAAATTTTATACAAGGTAATATATTGGAAAATCTGGCTAAGAACAAGCAACAAGATTCGCTGAATAGACGACATTGCTTTGTATTCAGTTGCTAACTCCCAGGATGGTGTCATGACATCTAGCACAGCAGGTGTTCGTTTCATGGACCTTGCGACACTGTACAGTAGAATTGGTTTAATTCGCCATCGCTTATTAATTCGTCAATGCGTTACTTTTTCGTCGGTTCCGGCAGAATCCCTATCTTTTGTGTACATTTCTGTTCGTCTAATTCGTCACATCTTTCTATCCCTGAGAACAGTTTTGTTCGGCAAATACGTCATTTGTAGTTTCGCTTTTGATTTCTAAGCAGCTAGTACGTGAGGGAATTCAAATAAATTAAGGATCTTTATCTGAGAATTGTTGCACCTCGCAATTTGTTTATCGAATTTATACACGAGGTGCGAAGCGCCACCCGACTACCGCTGAGAGAACGCGGAAAGTCTTAAAAGTTTATTAAAGATTTAAGAAGTGCTAGATTAAATTGAAGAGTCCAGATAAGCGCGACTTGACTCCTCATTGAGAGAACGCGGAAAGTTTTAAAAGTTTGTTACAGATTTGAAAGGTGTTAGATAGGGACGCCGGAATGTCGGTAGGGCAGGGGGGCAGTAAAAAAGTTGAGAGCATTGGAAACTTATAAAAACAAAAAAAATCGTCACCAATTATGCTTGCTACTGTTTAACAGGAAGGCTGACCTAAAAAATAACAAAAGAAACTATTGAAAATGTATTTCAATTCGATCGTGATAAACCATAAAATTACCTATGATGCTGTTATGAAAAAGACACCTTTGCCCACGTTGTTCCTCTTTTGAAATGTCAGAGGGCAATGCCAGCGCTCTCCGGGTCCCTGCATATCGTTATCAGCAGTCATTGTCTCGTTGCATTACCTGCCAAGATGTCTGCGTTCAACAGTCACATGCGGCAAACCGCCTAATATCGTAACTTGAAGTGTACAGTAGAAGATTTGTTGCCACGTTATTTTTACACAACAAAGACCAACAGTAAAACAATCCGCTCGCAAGTTTTGCAACTAGCTGCCCCTGCGGGCAAAGGAGCGGTCATGACTGAACTGCAAGCTTAGCACTGCATGACACCAGAACAGTGAACCCTGGCTCTTGAGCACAGGGCCTACGAGTGGGGGGTGCAAGAGATACATCGAACCCTGGTCCGGGAGGATAAAAGTACTCAAGCTAAGTTTTTCTGTAATCAGGCCCAAAATTGATGGTCACTTCCTTCGACTGAAGGGCTTGTAGCTATATTTGAAAATCTTAGCATGGTAGCTGTTTTATCTATATTCTGATTACTATTACAAACAAGCTATACAAGTTTCGATGAACACCCAGAGGTAGGGGGCCCGGTATCGGTTTTCGTATCCCCTGGGAAAATTTCTCTCAAAGGTCCTCCATTGTGCAGTGTGAATTGTCGTCCCAGCTAATAAACTGTCACTGCAAGAAATAAATCAATTAATCGGAATTGAGTTGCTGACGTCAAGTTTTCTAGAAAATTTTGGTTCTTAGTCCCAATTTCCAGGGAGGAGAAAATGCCCGTTTCGACCACTCTGCGGACGCCCATAGCTTTGACGTACCACGAGTTCAAAACTGTTTGCTTGAGTTCAGTGCAAAAGCGCACCCATAATAGTCATTTGTTTCGCATTTACATGTTCAGTAACAATATTGATCTGTAACAGAAATTATGGAAAACCATCCTGAATTATTTGTGTGCGCATGGTCGTCCGCAGAAATTTTTCCAGGGGGGGGCAACGTCGACATATTGCTCATCCTTTTCAGGTTGCTGACGATGCAATGCAAATGGACGTTCATAAAGCACTTTACCCTTTCTACACTACAAAGAAAATATGTCGATGATTTCTGCTATTATTTCTGCTATTATTTTTATAACTTTCTTAAATTTTCTGCTATTATTTTTGAGTTCAACATTGCTGATGAACAGACACAAACATCGTTGACAACGATATACCGCTTCTCCGGCGTCCCTGCACCCCTGATTTGCACATAGGCTGTTTGGAGATTTTCAAAGCAGGGTACATCTTTTCAAAGAAAGATTGAAATAGTCTTTTAAAGAAAGCCCAAATTATGACGTTATTTTACATGGCAATATTTGTCAGCATCACTTACAAACAAGAGCTACAAACGTCTGGGATCTTGTTCGAAGTGATCAATCACGATTTCATATAAAACCTTGCTTGTCTACTGATTTTT
>JGI24159J19872_10009990_pt1 | contig 12445 bp, 8 predicted proteins | sample Ectturendosymbi4_FD_19872 | JGI IMG/M metagenome (IMG submission 19872)
CAATCTGAACAACTACGAAACATTGAAATCCAAATTTGTAAATGGAACTGATGAGATTACTGATCGGTCAGGGTGGAGAGATGACATGCGGTTTCTCTACCACCTGACAAGAGTTATGCACTTCTATGATGAACATGGCCGATTCCCACTGGTGGAATTTAAAAAACTTCACAACATCGGCAATGCTCGCTGGGATTCAAGAGCCATAGTTGCAATTCTTGCCTTTATAGTCATGCCAAATGCAAGGCGTAGGCTGAAGCGAGTTTGTCCCTTCATTTGCACTGCATGGGCTGACCGATGGTTCTCAGACCAGAAGTTCCGTGTCGCCGACTTTGCTGAGTTAGCGGAGGCTTTAGCGCCCTACCAATCAGCACTGGTGTGTCTCAGAAAACATTGGAAGCACGAGCCATCAAGAATTGATATCCCACGTAGTAATCAATGCTGTGAACGAGCAATCAAAGTGATGCAGGAAGATTATGCTGCATGTAAGGAGAAGAGCAACGTTCCACTTCGATTCATCGTTGCTAACCAACACTGAAAATCATCATTTTTTGACTTGTAGTGGCCTATTTTATATTATCTGTGTTATTGTGTTATTAAAGAGAAAATTGCCTTTGGTTATGTTATGATTGAACAGATATTAACCTTACAACGGTATTATTCTGGTTGTTGGTAGGCTTTATGAAAATTTCATTGAGTCCGGGGGACTTTTTTCAAAAATATGACCAAACGAAGGTCCATTCCTTTCATTACTACCAAAAGTTCATCAAAATATGATACAGGTTATAGAGGTTGTAAAAAAGTTATAACCTTAGTGGACAATCAAAATGATGAGAGATCATAAGCCCTTTTACCGATTGATCGCATATTTAAGTGAAAGGCAAAGCGGATCACACACTTCAACTTTTTGGCTAAGAAGTTATAGGTAAAACTCGGGCATCAATCATTCAAACTTCTCGCAATAAAACCGCGAATGTTTTGTGTTTCTTCGCATTAAAGTCATTTGCTGGAATAAACAGTGCGTTTGTCATGAGACTATGGACCGACATGAGAAGACAAACAGCTGCGCGAAGATGCAGTAAGCGCTATTTTGAAACACGACTTATCTTCGAAGAAATCGACCACTCGAGACAGAAACCGTCTAGCATTTCTTACTTAACTCACACATATGGATGATGGTGGTTTTGTGCAATTTCATGACGTTTGGAATGCCAGCACAAAGCAATTCGCATAAAAATGCTGAATTGAACCAATCAGGGTCTAGCTCTTGGTGCAGTCAGCGTAGGAAACATTTCGTCAAGTGTACGACAGCATGCATACAACGGTGCCATTGAAAATCAAAACAGGGTTCCCCACATTTTTTAAAATCATTTTCAGTACTTTGTCAGTACCTTTTCCATACTAAATTAAAAAAAAGTTCAATACCGTTACTTCTCTTCACATTTTGGAATTCTTAATCATGAAACTCAATATTCATAAATAATGAACTGCTTTGCCTTTCACAAAATTCTGCTCAGATACTTCAGATTTATTTTCCATTTAGAATTGCAATACATTTTCAATACTTAATGTACATTTTGGCCAAATTCAATACTTTTTCAGGGTCTTGAAAACCAATTTTGAAATTCAATACTTTTTCAATACCGCGTGGGAACCCTGTCAAAAACACAATCAAGGTTATTAACGACCAGGCGTTATTTACTTTTTAACACCACAACATCTTGTAGCGCTTGCTACATTCGTGTACAATGTAACTATCTTATTGCAACTCCACTTGCAATAGTTGTTCAAATCTCCGCGCAATTAGCAGGTGTTTCTCAGAACTGATCACCTAAAAGCAGAAAAACGCAATAATCGATCGCTGAAAACGCGCTCAAAAAATAAATTCAAATACATAAATTTGGTAAGTCTCAAAAACTATAAACGACTTTCATAGCTTATTGCGCCATACACAGTTTCACGAAACTTGCCTCAATCTGCTTCGATGAAGAATTAGTGCTAAAGTCCAGCACACCTGAGGAACTTGTCGCAACTTCACGCGTGTGCTCGTCATCTGCAGTGATAATTATTTACAAAGTGGTTTGCTTTCTGCTTTTCCACGTTTGTTTAAATGAAAAAAACAAGGCAGTTGAAGCATACGCTAACCTGAGACTGCTGCTGACCGCAAGGGAGACCTATCCAGGTTCAATGACGTAGGTTGGGAACGGTGGGATGGAGTGAGAGACGACTGTGATTAAAAAAGAAAAAGGTGAAGCAAGTCCCGGACACAGAACTTCCTGCGTGCAACATCAACAAACACGTACACGCATTTTAGATACAGACGTATGAGAGGATGCTGGCAAGCCCTCAAGTGGCTCAACAACGACAGATAATGATACTGGTTGAGGCGGTGCTGGAGAATTCTCGACCAAAACCTCCTTTTCCACTGTATCTGTGTAAAAAACGGTGTTTTTTCAACAAAATTTGCAAGCTACCATTTTTAAATCAATGTTGACATGAAGTTTTATGTAATTGTTTCGGAGAAAGAGTAGAACCGAAAACACTGCCCGTAATATAAACCAAACGCAACACATGATCTGATCGATGCACCAGCAGCGATACTTCTGAACAAGAAAAAATAAAAAACGGTGAAACTAAAGCTACTTTTCATGATAAAACTGTCCGTGCGAGCATTTGCGCAAAAAACTTGACTTGTTCTCCAGAGTTAATTGTGTGATACCTACTGCTCGTGACGAACCAGCATGGCGGCTGCTTTGTTTTTTTAACCAAGTACTAAAAAGCAATACTTCTAACTAAAGCATGAGAAAACAGTCCAAGAAAACATCACTTGTACTTTAAATTTTCTAGCTGTAGCTAGACCGAAAAATGTACTGGAAACTTTCAGAGGTTTTAGTGGGTAGTCAGATCGGAGAAAGATATCATCTGTCACTGAGCGATTTAACACGAGTCGAATGTCACGTGACAATAGACACAGGCAATGCAGTGCAATAGCCAATTACGGGCTTGAACGCAGCACAATGCCTGTTTCAGGTGATTGTGGCGAGCGTGCGCAGTGCTATTACATAATTTGAAAAAATTCACCAAGCGCTCTTACCGCACGGCACGGGCTTCTGTTTCTTCGTTGGGTTAGCTTCAGGTCGATCAGTACAGTTGGGATGTATCTTTTGAAGATGCAGAGATAATGCGTTGGATTGCCGATATAATTTACCACAGTATCGACACATGTGCGGTTTTCGTATGCAGTGAACAACCTGCAATTGTGTGGAAAACTCGTAATCCTCGCCACTCCAGTCTGGCACGGAATTCGAGAGATCAATGAAGAAAAACGCACTATACCCTGGTTTTGGCTCCGCAAAATCTTTTAAGATACATTGCTTGGTGCAAGCGCAAAGAAGACGGAGCCAATAACCACATGATACGGTCGATACATGGCACGATTGTAATAAAGCACGAATCTTTGTCAAAAAGCGCACCTGGTGTTTGTACAACGACGAGTATTCAGTAAACTGCTTTCCACAATTCTTCACTGAACATACGTAAGGTTTCTCACCTGGAACAAGAATCAGGTCCAATAACCATAAGCACACATATTTTGACGATTAAGTGTGAGAGCCAATGTGGTTAATTCAAAAACATGGTCACAAGCGCAATCCATTACAAACAAACTGTGAAACGAATTAACGCGGCACCTGTTTTCGAAATTTCACATTTGATATGGCTTCAACTCGAGCCAAGTAAGCACTCTCACTGGTTTCACATCTATTGGATAATAAAGTAGGTCATAAGATGAGCTGATGCACCGACACAGGTCAACTCCGTGTGGTTATTCCTGAGTATTAGTATTGGCGTCGGCAAAACCATGCCGATACATTCATAAGCTTGTGCAACACTGTCTCCATCCATTAGCGATAATCTCGAATAACAATTTTGTTAAAAACTCCTAATATGAAAAATGACAGTCGCAATGACCTTTAGCAACAAATATCTGTGTTGCGTAACGTTGATGCCATAGCCAAAAGTAACGGTTGTCTGCTTACTTGCTTCGTTTGGGTGGTACAGTTTTAATGTTTTCGGAAACGGAGAATTCATTGCATATTGCCCGAGAGGTTCTTAGAAAGACGTTATACGAAAAAAACACTTCTGACGAGGCGAGCCCATAAAGTGTGATGCTCAACTACAAACTGCCTTGTTTGTCTGGAAAACGCGTGGTAATATCAACTACGTGTGGAGACATTCTGGAAATTTGTCAGCAAAGATAGGCTTCCCAAACTGAAATATTTAGCAGTAAAAATGCACTTGATGTTTGGAGCAGTTTTTGCCATGCAGCAAGCAAACATGGGGCGATTACAACACAAATGTAATTGATTACGATTACTTGCCACATTCTCGATTACGATTACACAAAATCACAATGTTACGATTACGATTAAATTGTAAGTAATCGCGATTACATTTGTCTTGAAACATCTTCAGAAAGAAAACAAATCCATTTACATAGTTTTATGTAAGTAGGTTATATTTTCAGACAACATATGATGTGAATCATTGCAATAAACGAAATTACTAATCTGCAAGGATTAAGCACCAGAATAAAGAAAAAAACATTGATTGTTTACTGAGATCTTCATGCAGTCAACAAACCATATGGCGCAACTAGAGGAGAAACTTAGCTGAAAGAGGCCCACTGGCCTCTGTAATGGACCCATTAGTCAACACTCAGAAAAAAAACTTAAGGATGGTGAATCCGGGTGTGGATGGCTATACAGTACTAAAACCCCAAATCAACGGAAAATAGTCCGAAAAACGCAAAAAGACGACACCGTACTAAAAAAAACTATTAAAAGGATACTAAAACCGAAATATAAACTAAGTGGGGAAGTGGTTTTTACATTTAGCTGGCCCGGGGAATCAAATCGCCCCTCTTCACTCCCATCAATTACTCCACTGCAACAAACACTTAAAAATATTGATGATACAAAAATGATAAATGTTTAAAATCTTTGTTACAGTTGATAAACATCAACGCTTCAAATATTTTATCAGGCAAACGACAGCTATCGGGCTTGAGCATTCGTCCAGCAACGCTGAAAATTCGTTTGTTCGTAATTTCAAAATTGCTGACTATTTCTTTTAACTGCGGGTTACCATCGTCTGCAAGCCAACATAGCAGTGTGCAGCTTTTAATTTGAAATGAACAGTGATGCTAATATAGCTGCCATCTGTCTATTGGACCAATAGTCAATCGTTATCAAAACCACACAGGTTTCGTTGAGTTTTTTTTTACCAGTAGCCTATCTGGTGGATCACGGTTGACATGCTAGTTATCAGTGTGGTGGAAAGGTACTGTCAACTTGGATTAAAGTACCTTATTCTTCTGAAAGAAAGTTAATGTATATAAATTACTGTACTAATTATGTACATAGCCTACTCTAGCACTTACATTAATGAGTCCACTCTAAATATATATAAATGAAACGAACACCTCTCCTCGTAATGTCCCGCTATTTTGTTGCCGAAGTGTGAACCCGTTTTTAAGAAGAGCTCCTATTTTTGTTGCTACGTCTCACTAGACTAGACTCACTACGTTACTTCTGGCGGTCAACAGGAAGGCTAGCTGGAACAAAGCGAGAATTCGCTACAAACGCTCTGCTTGCCCCAAAACTGTCTGGATTTGAACCAGAGACGGGGAAATGGCCTCCCCTGAAACATAACCATAACAAATGACGATAGAGGAGGAAAACCAGCCACCACAATCGCGGTTCATCGCACAGTGATGTATGGTGAAAATTTCCAAGTTTAATCGTGAAAGTAATCGTCGATTACGATTAAATTGCCAATGTAATCGATTACGATTACATTTCATTTTTAGTCCGTTCAATCGATTACGATTACTCAAAAAACTGTAATCGATTACGATTGACGATTACCCCTTGTCTGGAAGCAAGTCAAATCTAAAAACAGTAACCGAATTGCACACGAAACACTGGGCAATAGTCTAAGACTTACTACAACTAACTTACTGGGTTTGATATAGGAACGATAGTGTCAGAGAAGCCTCGACCACAGGCATCCCACTGATAGAGATTTGTCATGAACTGCTACGGCAAAATTTCAATGACGTAATCACTTATCTTCCCTTTTAAATCTTGTGAACCTGTTTTTTGCACATCATTTTGTTAAAAGTGGCCCACACGTTTTCAGGTTTTTGTAGCATGACCCGCAGGTTAAATCTAGTTGGACCACGCTGATCTAAATGATAGCTACACGCCTTGATTTTATCTAAACCTTCAGTACACGACACGACGAAAGGGTAAAAAGGCAGTAATGTAAAGTTTTAAATACATTAACATCACAAATGGATGACGGATTGAAACTCTTCCAGGGAAAAATGTGGAAACATTTAAACATTTATTTTGCAAACATTTTGCTGTTTCGAAGACACCAAATAAAGCATTAGTACTTTTCTATATGCTCCGCTTGTGATGAAAACATATAGTTAAAAAATAATAGTGTTAAAACGTATTAACTTGATAAAACAAGCTTATTTAACAGCTTCACGTATCTTCGTAAGAGAAAAGGCATATCTTCTATTGGGGCGGTGAACAGGTTTGAATAAACGCTTGCCTTTGCTGAAATTCAGAAAGACAAATGAAAAAACAATTAGATGGGCAGAAGGAAGAGTAACATTCCTTTCCTTTATCAGGTAAAGTTCGTCGGAGACGTGGCAAGGATCTTACCAGTGTGAATTCGCAAATGGTTTCTGTAGTTGGTGATGTTCGTAAACGACTTGGCGCATTCAGAATATGGGCACTTATGGGGTCGTTCCCCAGTATGAGTGCGAATGTGAACTTTGCAAATGTTTGACGTGGTAAAAGCCTGGAATGCACAAAAACCAACTGTTAAGGCAGTTATCGCAATGATTGAAACACGCAAAACAAGAACAGTAAGTCACTCCCATCAAAAAAATCACGAAAGTCACATATTGCTGCACTAACCATGGAGCCTTCGTGACATTTTTGACAAAAAGCACAGACAAGATGAATAAGCAAGCGTGAGCCCAGTCTGACCCAGTCGGTGGCACCTGAACCAGGTAATTTTTTGTGTCGATGGAAGTAGAGCCACAGGGAGATATAATTTAAAATCAAAAGGCAGCGACTCGACTTAATACTTTTCGTAACAATCTTTGACTTCGCACCCAAAACAATGAGCAAAAACGTCTGTAGAACAGCTTGACGTCTGAAACACAACGATTTTCCCACACTGTAATTACCCCCTATGAGGCAACGAAAATATTGCTAAGTGACAATTGTATTGCCCTTTTTTTCACCTTCCCGCATCCCTCAAACGGGCATTTGAAGGGTCTTTCTCCTGTGTGTGTTCGAATATGTTTTTGCAAGTCGCCAGCAGTTTTAAACGCTTTCGTGCATGATGCATCAGGACAAGAGTATGGCTTTTCGCCTGCAACGCAAAGATGATCACAGGTACCAATCTGAAGTGGCAAAGCCTGAAATGTACATATAAAATTTAACGCGAGGTACAATTTAGTGGCCACAATGAAGATTATTGCAGCCGTAAAAGATGCTTTTTACGAGTGTGAAGAAGCGAAAATGAACTCGATCGTCGATCATACTACCTTAATAAAACCAAAGGGTAACTAACCAAACGAAAAAACATTTCGGGTGAAGATCTTACGCAGTCCTTTGATGTAACAAGACACTTCTTATTAGGCCGGTGTGTCCGACCAGCATCCTAAAAAATATCCATATTCCTCAACGTCGCTCAAGAACACATCGGCATTTATTTGGCAGACCATAAAACTGTTTCAGCCGTCACCTTTTCGCAGTTTTTAACCTTCTGTCGGCGTCGTAAGTATCAAAGTGCAACATGTCTACATGGTAAACGTGTCTGCAACTTGGTAGTTCTTCGTCGATTAACCAGTTTTGTGATGATTGAACTACTGTGTACATCAACGAAAATACCCGGGTAGCAATGATCATAATAAAACGTAGTAATTAGTGCCAGAGGTGGTTCAATTTTACGGCCTTGGTAATACAAGTGTATATTGCGATCTCAACTATGAACATTCTGAAGGTTTTTTTGACGGACTACTTTCCAGTGAAGTTCTCTCGTCACTGTTTGCGTCTTATAGCAAAACATGCACCTACTAATACTATGTAACAATATTTCAGGTTGGGAGTCAGCACGAACGAAAATACTACTCAATACCTCCAAGGGGTATTATTTAACTTCAGGATAAGAGATGTATTGCACAGTGAAACCTGATTATAACGCGCTTGTCAGGGTCAAAGAAACGCCATCGCGAAACAATTTCCTTCGGTGGTGAAAACATAAATGAGATAAACATGCCAAAATTAGGTCCAACATTTTTCAACTGTTTCTTGTGTTTTTAAAAGTTTTTGTTCGACCTGATTAAGGGTATGGAGGTTTAATGTTCAAGGACAATGGAGGTTTAATGTTCACTGCAATGTTCAAGGACCACTGCAATATTACTTCGAAGAAATCTGTCCTATTTGGCATTATTTTGTTATCTTGTATTATCACGCGCACGAGTGCATTTTTGTTGCGCGCCGTTAATTATTTGGCTTGCGTTGATTGTTTGCGACGTAGCGTTGGTTCTTTGCGCCTCCAGCTTTGTTCTGAAGTCGCTGTTCGGTTGACATCGCTCATGTTGTTTCATTTCACTCTATGTCGCTTGATCGTTCTCTGCGGACTCGACGAATAAGTTTCATAAAGCCTTCATTAGGTCACATCAAAATCTTTATCATACGTTCACACGTTTGGGCGTCACTGCAGACTTGTTTCCAGTGGTTAGAACACCTTGTGCGGCAAAAGCCTTTCTCAATAGATCAGCCAAAGACAAACCATCCTTCAAACGTATTAGGAAAAGACTTCACCTGTGTGTACGCGGTAGTGAGACTTCAAAGAATAACTTGTGGTGAAAACCTTATTGCAATTCGCCCATTCACAAACGTAAGGTTTTTCTCCTGTGTGTGTACGCTTGTGCACCTGTTACAAAATAACAGTAGAGTACAAAACCGTACAAATCGATGTTAAAAGTAAAAACGTTTCAAAAGTTACCTTCAGATGGTGTGCAGTGGTGTAAACTTTGTTGCAGCCCACATGATCGCACATGTACATCTACAATAGACATGCGAAAAGCTTGCATCAGTGAATCATGCATTCAAATCTTAGGAGTTATGATCCTCTTTCTTCCGTATTAAACTACGTTTGCCACCCACGATGCCCTGGTCGATAAACGACATGAGTAGCTTAACGATTTGGTGCCCCATTTAATCTAGCAAGATTGATCGATATCAGCGCAATGTATGGACGGTGGCTCTACAAAAATTTCGTTCTGCATTTAAGAGGTAAGAAACAACGAGGACAGTGAAGCAAATGACCGGGAGTGTTTTACACATTTGTTTGATAAAACCCAATGCAAAAAGCAAGCGTAGAGCAAGCGCACGTCGTCACATACTTGCGAACCAAGAGAAGGATCTTTTGCTGTTGCATCATGATTTGCATAGCTTTTCCAAACTGCATTAGCACAACTACAAAGCAACATATCACTCTTCAGAAGCAAAACTGAAGGGTTTCTACGCACAAAGCAACAAATAACAACGGTGCTAAATGCGTGTCTAGATCACCACGAGATTTAATTCCATTGAAAGAACACTGTATTGTCTTTCTGACTTAAACCAATGCAAGTTCTTTCTGTATTAGCCACGGAACAGCCATAACTGCAGCATTGATAAATCCAAAAATAACATTTTTTTTTAAAATTTCCTAGCTGCTTGATAGCTTAAATACAATCAACATGCCGTCGCAAAGTGAATTGACAGCTCACCTTAGTGCAATGACGCTCATCACCTGATGGAATCTCTGGAACTTGCAACTGCAAGATGGTGTCACTGTCAGTCGATGCAGAATCAAGCAAGCTCTTAACACAAATAAAATCTAATTGAAATAACTACAAACAGAATCGGTGTGCGAGGAGTAAATTTTGCAGGTGCATCAACAATAAGACCAACTTACAGTGACGGTGCTGCTCTTTGGTTGACATAAATATGCTGTAGTGCCGTTGTCTAAGTGTATTTCTTGAATTACAAGATTGCAATTGCCCAGTGCATCTAAAGAACAGAAATAGTATGAGTCGAGGAAACAATAACACTAATAATACCAGCAGTACGAATGCATATAAATGCAGTGAACCAAGTGCGTGTATGTACGCGCTCAACTAGACCAGAAAGTAAAAAGAAATAAAAAAAATAGGTATAAAACAACACTCAATATTCCAAGTTGTTTTTTTGTTTAATATCAGAACCATCACCCTTCTGCACCAGCGACGGAAACCGGCTAGGCATTTGGGAAGGGCAGTCAAACAGAGGGGCGTCAAAAAAGTCTGCACTTCTTTAAAATACCGTAGAATCTCTGGTGGCGACAATCGTTGATATCACACAAGTGTCTTGCATTTTTGGACCAAGAAAAGGGCGTTTTTGTTCGTCAAATGTGATTTTTTAGGGAATAACCACAGTTCAAAAGCGCCTCACAACACAAATTCACAACACTTGTGAAGTGGGTCCAAACAGACGGGCATTTTTCACACGCTGCACCGTCACTAAGAATGTTGTTGTCCCCAACAATATCTTGTATCTACAAAAAGTGTGTGATTGAAAGGCACACCTTAAAACAGGCTGCCCCCTCGCGCTTGACACTTTTTTTTATAATGCCTAGTAAGATGAGTAAAAACAATGTCTGAAGCGTATTCCCGACCTGGTTAGAAGCAGAACGTTCTTCTTACACTAATAAGTGACAACTCAAGTCTCAAGGCAGGAGCCAATGATATTAACATTACCAGGCGCTGTTTGTGGAGTTAGATGTACGTGCCAAGTACATTTATAGCTGAACAGACAATTCAGAAACAAAAAATTAATGAAAAGCATTTGCTTTGACATTACTCTTATTTCAGGCAGTTCTGCTGGCTATCTGTGCCATGAAAAACAATCTCAAAATGGGATGATAGATTCACGTATGGCCTGAAAACATATTGCCCGGCAATATATTTAAAACCGCTACTAAAATATACCTCCAAGCAAGTATGTGATAATGTTTCAAAGGCTTAGACTGATAATGTGAAGAAAATACTATAAAGCCCACTAGACCCAATAACGAGTTAACACCAGCGTTTCTGGAAGTTTTTTGTCCCATCGCCCTCTTTTCATGCTTGACACATCGTTGTCACCCCCCAAGCCCGAAAAATCAAACACAAGTTAGTATTTTTAAATAATTTTATTTAAAGAAATCGGTATATACCATAGTTCCCAGTTCCGTGTGATGGATGTGCTTGGCGACTTCCCCAAAACTTCAAAATATTGGGAGACATTTTAGTGAGGTACAGTCGTAGATCACCTCGCTTATGAATTAACATGCGGTTTCTTAGCTTTGAGAGCGTTAAGGTCACAGCCGAAGTTAACTCAATGATCGCGTAGTGGTAGTGGTTGAGCGTTTTCGCCCCCTTATCCCTCAAAATCGTCCCCAAGGGGGCGATTCCGCCCACTTTGAGAACCACTGGTTTAGACCCTGTTCAACAGAAGCAAGACACGAACAGCCCACTGTCTAATAACTTTCATTTTATACATAATCCTTGTTGCTTGTGACGAGTCTGTTTATAAACATACTTCTCACTTTTTCAGCCAACGTCATCACAAAATTTACCACCAAAAAGTTGACATTTTATAAATTTCTTGTTTATCTGTAGCAGTTTGCTAAATTGTTATCTTAGGCCAACATTATATAAAAACGTTAAGGTTTACTACAACGGAAACACTTGTGCTGTATAGTGATCTATAATATTGAAAACCCAGCGGTGATAATGCAATTACCGTTTCAAAGCTGGGTTTTTCTTTTGGCTGAGACATTTCGGTCATTTGTTCGAAATAGCTTAAAAACTTGTTTTTTCGTTTTCGGATATTTTTCATGATCTGTGAAAGGTATTATGACCCAGTTGACTTATTTTTTGCGGTCATTTCAAAAACATTCGGTTGATGAGCGAAAGGAAAGTTTCAAAGTAAACAACAAATGTGCAACTTTCCCAGTAATCGTGGTACCAGATAGCTCGTCAGTTTCTGCATGATATTATTTACGGCAAAATATTTTTTTACTTTGCAGTTGCACGGCCGCAGTAAGGCGACGCACATCTCTGCAATATCTGTCCAATTCATAGTCAGTGTGTTGGGCCTAAGTTGCCTGTGAGTTGGGAAGATAAATTTAAACTTTTTAATATGTCAATAAAATCAAACATGTGGACAAGAAAGGACTGATTAAAAATTTGAATATACTTCAGAAAAAATAATCACTTGCTTGAAATATGAACAAAATAAAAAATCAAAGGTTGACTTCCAAAAGTTTACTAATGTATTTCAGC
>JGI24159J19872_10009992_pt1 | contig 12442 bp, 11 predicted proteins | sample Ectturendosymbi4_FD_19872 | JGI IMG/M metagenome (IMG submission 19872)
TAAACACCAAATCCTAAGCCCTAATCATCAGTTTTCTCAGCGTATTTGATATGTTGAATGTTGCTCTGTGCATGCGCATATGGCGTGAAGTCAGAAACTTCGCAAGTCAGAAAAATAAAACGTTCTTTTAGTCTGTTTTTATTGACCAGCATTGTGCACAATGTGTGTGTTTGTATGGTGTGCACAATGTGTGCGTGGACTTCGTGTCTGCGGACAAAAATACATTGTTACTGTCTGTGACCGTTTGCGAAAAAGTTGTACCACGGTTGAATAACCACGATGACGTCATCGAATGAAATTTCATTAAAATTGCCCCCCCGAAATGAAGACCTGGTTGCGCCCCTGGGCCAAATATTTTGACTTTAAGCGAGCAACTGTATTTAGTTTGAGCCACCGCCTCTCGAAGCACAAAACTACAAGGTATGCTAGAAATTTTGGTGTGTCACGGCCCCTTTGGCCCCCCTGGCTACGCCTATATCACGAAGTAACAAATTATACGCTTTCACATAACACTTTCCTACCCTCTGAAAGCGTACGACAAAAAGCTGTCAAGTTTGAATTGCAGGTCTGCAATAATTAGAATCGTATCATGGTTTCTTACATGTTTTGAGGACAAGCGCACCTGTTAACCCGCGAAAGCCACTTAGTGGTCCAAAAGATATTATCGGCCTTAACGTCTGAACGGATTGAGCTAAAGCAGGGGTCGGCAACCTACGACCCGCGGGCCGGATCCGGCCTGCCAAGCAAAATCATGCGGCCCGCAGACCCTATACAAATTGCTTACAAATTGAAAATCAGGAGTGAACCTTATTATAATTACATAAATTCCCAAGTTTTAACAACATCATAAACAGCACAATGAACGGAATTGGTGGAAAAGTAGTACGGCCTGCCATACCTTGCAGAGTACGTTTTTGGCCCGCGACTAGGGAAAGGTTGCCGACCCCTGAGCTGGAGAGTCAGTGAAGGCATCATCGATCTGGGAGACAACACCGCATCTTTTGAGGTAGGTTGCGCGCACCTGTGACGTAATTGTGACATCGTTTTAAGGGAAAAAACAGTTTTCCCCTAGGCTAAGAAAAGCAGTTGCGTCCATTCAAACAGCCATAGATCTCAAACCAAACATGTTGGAAATGAACTTTCTACATAAAAATGTCGTAAAGATCGTACCTCTGCAATGATGATCAAAAAAGTTGAATTTTTTTGTTGAGGGTTCAACTGGGAAAACCAAGGATTTCGGGAGTTTTTTTGCGGTTCAAGCCACTTTTCTGCCAGTCAACACCCACGAACACCACCAAAGTTGCAGAACAGTTCTATTTGGGTGTCTTACGACATCCCACCAAATTTCAAGCCAAGATATTGACACGAAAATTTTATAGTCTTGAGGAAAATCAAAATATCCAGTTGATGCTGAGCCAAATGTTTGGTCTATTTTAGGGCATAACTCCCCAACCCTTTAGGCTGCAGGATAATCAAAGTTTCTAAAGATTCAGAATAGCTTTTAGATCATTTTAAACGTCAAGTAATTACCTCCTGTACTTTTTCTCAGGACCCCAGAACGTCATCTGAAAGTCAATCCACCCAACCCACACTTCTTTACCCCCTAATTCTCCCCCAAAACATGCCGGACTCACTTTTTTGAGAATATTGTTTTATTGGGTTCTTCAGAGGTGGCGAAGCGCAAAAACCGGATCAAAAATCTAAATGGGATGCGGTGAACGAGTTTTTTGATTTTCTTGGAAAATTGCCATAAAATCAGTACGGCAAATGCACAAATATAGATTTTTCTCAAAAATGTCAAATATAAAGGTATATTTGTGTCAAGTTCATTGGATTTCTTGCTGTCTTCCGCATCCAGGGATGTTTTCACTGTCTAACCCAAACCCGTTCAGGAGTTATGGCCGATCATATACCTTCACGGGCAGATATAGTGGCCTTCGCGGGACTTAAAGGACTGCATTGAAAATCTTCAAAAATGATCAATTCTTTTACATGCAATCGGGATTTGGAATAGTCAGTGTCTGCCGCCAGTGTGTTCATAAATTATTGTGCCGATATATAGTCTATATAGGTTTTACTATACAAAGCAAACGATATATAATTTGGTAGTATCTAGTTTCTAAGAGCTTTTACTATTCGGAAAAGTGTATACGGGCGTTTAAACCCTCCTAGTGTGGTGTTTGTATGCTTGCGAAAATGTTGACAAGCGTGAACGATACTTTAGGTATTTTTATACCATGTTTGACATATTTTTTGAAAACACCGAACTCTTTTCACAAAATTAATGAATCTTCAACTGGATTTAGTATGACGGAAACTTCGAGCCGCTGTAAAAAATCTACAGTGCAAAACTGCATGCACAAAGAATGTAGAAGAGAGCATGCACTGAAACGACATTTTCTTAAAAAACAAAGAGTGAAAAGTCTTTGCTCTTTGCAGCAAACTAACAGTTAAACTTGCTGCAGCTTGCAAACGTATGAAACATTTGTTACGGTATTTGACAATGATCCTTAAATTTCCTATTACTCACCCAGCTTTCTATTGAGGTAGGTATTCCCACTGAACTCGAAGTCCTACTGTGCAATCTGAAGCACCTTTTGAAGGATACGGGGAATGCAAAGCACAGAGGTCTTTGTTGTTTGGTGTATTTTGCTTTTTCCGGGGATTTCGAGGTGTTTCTTTAGGTTGTTGCGGATTGCTCCTAGAGCTCCTGTCACGAAAGGAACTGACCTGACTTTGCTGTTCCACGTTCTCTGTATGTCTGACAGCAAGTGTTGGAATTTTTCTGTTCTTTTTCTTTTCTTCTCCATTAGTTGTGGTTCACATGGTTCTACGATCAATGCCTCTATGTTTTTGGCTATCACCACTAAGTCTAGACCAGGGGTTCCCAACCTTTCTCTGACCATGTACCCTTCAGCAATTCGAAAGATGAGCATGTACCCCTAAAATTTCTTATGACAAAAATGCTGAACAAAATTTCCCTGAAGTTTTAATGTAAGTTTTATAGTTTAGACTAGTTGGAAATAAGTACTATATAAATATATTTTTTCCTTGTATTGCTAACCTTAAATGTACCCCTTCAGATAGGCAAATGTAGCCCAGGTTGGGAACCCCTGGTCTAGACCTCGAGCTTGAATATCTGCCAATAGCTACTTTGAAGTTCCAGTGTACAGTATTTAGATATGTTTTCTATTACTATAATTTGTTTGTGGAATGAATTGTGTGCTATCCCATTGATCCTGTAGTGCTGACATGCACTATAATGCAGGAGTGCCCAGCATGTCAATCGCGATCGCCCACCGGTCGACGTTTAGTCTCAGTTGGTCGATCGCGCCTGATTTTGCATTGGATTGACAAGATACCTAAAAAGAACATTTTTCAATCAATATTTCAGAAAGTACATCAAAATGAAAAAGTTGCATTTTATGACATTTNGTACTTGTGACTTTATTACCGACTGGTCGATCGCGAGTTATCAAGAAATTTTCTAGACGATCCCAGTCGAAGACAAGTTGGCCACCCTGCTATNATGGATTGTTGCAGCTTCGTGTTAGTACTTGTTCTTTTTAAGCTGCCCGTCATCTTGGGGCCTGGATTTACTGTGTGAGCATCTGTCTCATCCTTCCGTTTACACTTTCGGCATTTTGCATCATTTGTATTTGAAGTATCTTAGACTTGTGGAACTTGGCGTCTAGTGCTCGTTGTTGCTACTACCTCCGCGTGATATGCGTATTTGCATGAAATACGTTTGAATAGCAATCAACTAATTAAACTATGTGACGTGAGACTTTGCGACGTTTTTCTGAGTGATATCAACATAACCGGGGTCGGTGGTTTTAAGCGTGTCAGGTGCTTTCTGCCGCTTTGGCATTATTAGGATAAAACTATTAGGATAAATTGGTACACAATTCAAGTTGCCGCCATTTCATGTGAAACAATCTAACAGTGCACGAAATCAACGTACCAAGCTCACCTCGACGTCAGCAGAGAATGGCGCCATCTTGTGCTAATTTTGTCAGTGGGTAGAAGTATTCGAAATTTTTAGTAGCGAATACAGAATCGGAATCCGGTGCTACTAAACCCTAGACAGTCAATAATAGAAAGCCATTTGTTGGCCTCGAGATATACAAGCTGTAAGAGTTCCCAACGCAATAGCTCGGTGTTCGCTTGCAAATGCATTTTTTCAGACTTTTTCTCGTTCTGTTCTTTGCTGGGTTTCATTCCAGGTTTGTTGTTTGTGGAACAGAGCTCAAAGGGAATAGGAGACGCCTGGGTTTCACGAGGGGTTAATGGTACACATGCCCAGGTCTCATCGTTTTTGGAAGAGAAAAATGTAACTTTAGTGCGAAAAATGAAGGAAACAGCACATGACTTCAGGATTTGAAAGTATCACCAGACCTTGTTCTTGAGTGCCGGAGACACTCGTGAAAAGTCTTTGAAATATGAATGTATTAATTTAAAATTAAACGTTGAAATCTAATCCGCAAAGCGTAGTTCTTGTCTTGGTGCAGGTAAATATTATAATTATTCGATACTTAAAAACATTATTTTGAAGGTGCCAGCATTCATGACGGGAAGCCAGGCGCTTTTATCTTTTTCTCGTAGTACTATTGTAAACTTGGTTGCTCTGTGAAAAAATGGAATGAAAAGTAGTGTTTCCAGTGAGCGAAAGTGCAACAGGTTCATAGGCGTAGGAGCAAGTAAAGTTTTGGGGGTGCGAAAGATATTTTGCCCGAATTTCCCCAAACTTGCCGAAAAGTTTTTGTGCGGCAAACTTTTCCCCTACAAGTTTTCTGTTTCTTGGTTACTCATTATCAACTCTCACGAACTCTTAAAACATGAAGACTTTCTTTTTTTTGGAGGTGAAAATAAATTTTTTTTGGAGAAAAAGTCACATAATTTTTATTCAGACTCATTGATGAGATCACTCAATAGGAAACAAAAGTGTCGAAATTTCTGTGCACGAGTTTTCAGGGATTTTCCCCCAATTTTCGACAGATCAAAATTTTGGGGGTGCGCTTCCATCCCCAGTTCCTACGCCACTGAACATATTTACTAAATTTTATGAGTCCAGGTTGCTATCAGACGTAACACTTATTTTCATTAGCCTTGAAAACGAATGCTGCAAAAAGTCGTCTGTGCAATAGAATCTTAAACGTTCCTGAGGGTGCTCAAACAGAATAAATTTGGGAAACCACGTTCACTGGTTTTGCCGTGAAACGTAGGTGCCACTTTTTCGCATAAAGCTTCAAGTGTCAGAGACTTTTTCAAGTCTTTGACTCGATTCGAGCATTTCTTGGCTACAGTTCCAACAGCCCGTAGTTTTCCACGACAGTAAACTAAACGATGGCAATTTGCCTTTCATCAACAGCACAAACGGTGAAGTGGTTTCGGCGATGTGTGAAAGACGTAAAAGACACAGCTAAATAAACCGGTCAATGTGAGTGTGCTGGTGAAGGTTCGTCAGGTATTAATTCCTTTTGAAGAAAATATAGCTTAAGATACTTGTGTGTCCGTGATGCAGCTGTTAAGATTTCCGCAATGAAGCGAGTGGTTCAGTAAGTGGTACTCCTGTATGGCAAAGTACTTCTGTGCGAACTCTGGCTTCACAAACATTCTTTATAAAACCAAGATTGTACAAATTGCTTCGCCATTTTCAATTCGCTCAAATAGCTGGAAAAAGCCACAGGTGCGCAGCGTCAAACACATCTAAAACACAAAACGAAACTTTGTGAAAACAGCTGCTGAAAACTTCGCTCGTGTTCATGTTTGAAAGAACTGTGGTTCTCGTTTGAAAAAGAACCAAATAAATATAACATGCGGTGGTGTGTATATGGAGTTTGCGGGGACATACATCCCCTTAAAAGGTTTGTGTTCCGTGTCATTTTATCAGTCGGAAAACAAAAATGGTGTTTGATGAATGCTAAGATTTATTTACAAATAAACTTGCACCCAGCGGGACCCGGTGAAATTGCTTAGATACGTTGCTAGTACAAAAAAATTGCTTCAAAAAGTTTAAATGGAGAGCATTCAAGCAATCTGGCGCAACATGACAGAGTTTTCGGATTTTCAATCTTTTCTCGGGATGAAACTTTGTGTTTTTTCGTTTTCTTTTAAAAGAAAGTAAATATAATTGATGGCAGCGAGGTGATAAAACCATAAGAGTTTAAAATTTGTTATTTTATTTTCACCACACATTTTTATATTGCAACAATACACAAATTTTAATTGCTGAGATAAACGGAAATTAAGCTACGACCCATTAGCAAACGAGCTGACATGATAGTTTATAACCTAACTTCGGTTATATTTAAGTTTGTTGAACTTCTGTTTTTTGTGTTTGCTCATTTCTACAAATATGTTGTGGTAAAATTTTTCTGGTGTGAAACACATGATGATATCACCGTGTTTCACACCAGAAAAATTTCGTTCAATTGTTTTTATTAAATTGGCGACTCTTGCTTAAGAATAAAAAAGATCATCATGTTAATTAAAACAAGGTGCAAAGCCTGGATAGAAAGAAGTCCCAAGAAATTAACTATTCGTAAGCACGACAACTTAAATTGCAAAACCGCAACTTTGGAAAAAAAACGGAGAAGCACTTTTCTAACACGAAAACCTTTCATTTTCTCATTACGATGCAAAGAGTGTTCCTCCAATGTGGGAACCATCATGATTCAAGCTATATAGCCTATAACATGATCACCATTGCGTTCTTGCCTAAATCCCGCTTGCGTTGGACAAAACGACCAGGTCATAGTTTCCTACATACAGTATCTTCATGGCAGTTTGCTGTCAAAAAAGTAGGATAAGAACAAGTAATGATCTGTATGTTCAAATATTAATCTTACTAATCAAGATTTGTGCTTTTCCGAAGTTAGTTACAATTAGCATCTCGTTTTGAGACAAGTCAACAAGTACGCATCCTTTCAAAATGATTGACTGAAGCACTATACCTACTTGCTTCGTTTGGAACGGCATACGCCTGTCCACTCATCAGTAAACGGTTTGGAAATTGGTCATATTCAAGCGAAAAGCAAGCCTGCGCTTTGTCACAACTTTCCAGGTTAGATTAGTTTGACGAGACTAGACCGTCATAACTTTTCCCTGCATCTTGTCACGACGTCAGAAGCTGTCAGGTAAATTAACAGCTGGCAGCGCCTTCGCAAAACTTTCATCGAGTTTTTTAGGCATTATTAATTTGACTTGGCAGGTGATCGCGGTAATCCCGGGCGATGTTTGCGGCACTTTTGTTATTTAATTTGAAAAAGTCTACATCTTTGGCAAGTGACCTTACTTCTTTTTATTGTGTATCAACTGCCTTCCACAGATAAAATCAAGTTTTCAACAAACACGTACAAACCATAAGGCGTTTGTATTTCGAACTGCAAGGCAAGAAATCGTTAAACCTGTTTGTGAGTAACATGTTGCTCGTATCGTTTGGAAAGGCCACTAAATTCAGCCATTATTGGTCGATTTTTGCCAATTTCTTTCAAAAAACTCTTTCTTTCTATTTTCCTCAACTTATGGGTTTTTTTCAAAGCTGCAAAAAGTTACCAGTATTCCTTTGTTTTTATTCAACACCTGCATCAAGCAAACATGTGACCAGAGGCGGTCGCTCAAACCGCAACTTCCAAAATTCATCAAAATCGAATTTATCCTGAAACTGCCACAATTGCAAGCGAAGCAATACTTTTATTCGAAAAATATAAAAAATTTAAGAACTGATATTTTAAGGTTTACAAAATTTATCCACTTCTGGATAATTTTTCTGTGGTGAGTTCGACTTTGGTACTTTTTGAATATTTCTGAAAAGTAGTGTATAGCAAAGTAATGTTCCTGGCAGAATAATGAGAGCTTGGTAGTTTGTTTTGTAAATTGCTCAATTCTAACCTTCATAGCAGTCGGTGATTACGTTTAGTGTTTAGACTTGATCTCGGAAGTGAGGCAATGGTTTTTTGTGTTTTTTACTCATCACATGAAAGTATGGCGTGTTGATTTTGCGGCATTGCAAGTAGTTGATTTCGGACATTCCGTTGTAGTGATCAGTTTTTTTTCTTTTTTTCGTGCCGCATGAACTGTTAAAGAAAGGTGCATTTGTTTGAATAAAGACAAACCAAGCAGCTTCCGTACAATTTTGCGGAAGAACGAGAAAGCGATACTCACTGACGTGTAAAGTCATGAGTGGAGTATTTTCATTAATTACTGTCAGCCTTGTGTCTGACTTTGATTGAAACTCCCCGTGCCATCAATAGAATTATTTAATTTATTTCAACCACATAGCTGCGATTTCTAAATTTCCCTTATGGCATGCTTTTCATTCAGATAAACAGAAACTTTAAAAACTACTTTATCCAGCTTCGATTTTATTCTAACATCATTTTGAATAGTTAAGGTCTTGGTTTTGAATGCTAGAAAAATACTTCATTAAAATATTAGAAATATTTTTGCAACATCTGCGCAGTTTCTGAACTCACAAGAATCGTTGAAGATGATAATTTTTTCTGGAAATTTCTGTTTACCAGTGACGTGTGGCTTGAATATGTACGTGCACTTGTTGCCGTCGAAATAAGCAAAGAAACTCCGTCTGGGCAGGGGCGGATCCAGGCAGAAAGGTTAGGGGGGCGATTTCAGTAATATTGGGTAGGCAAGTCTCATAACGGATTCGCTACTGTAAGAGTGATGAAGTATACGTCGCAACACTGCCGTGACACAACAATGGACGACAAATGGCCTTACATCGCGAATGCTGTTTTCCGAATTGTAAAAAATCATGGTGAATAAAGTCACTTTTGTAAGTCTAAGGGGGTCGATCGTCCAAATCGCCTCCATGTTCCGCCCCTGCGTCTACGATTTCTGCTGCTATCGTCGGCAGGTGTAAGGTGGTAACTGAATTTGAATTTGTTGCGTCGGATAAAATCAAACTTTCCGTTCGCTTTATTCTGCCTTGAAACACCTTAGTACTGTAGTGTACAGTACTTATCTCATATTTGTTTTATTAGAAATTGGACAACAGATTCACTGAAGGTATTTCGTTATACAAAATACTTTTAGGTGTTGTTTTGATTCTAAAAGTTACTTTCTTTTACAGTCAAAAAGAATTTTATACGAATTCGAGGAATGAAGATGCGTAAGTGTTTTTTTAAGTTTTCTTAACAAGATATTCTTGATTATGTTTTTGGCATATCACGCTGAGGTTAAATGCGGTATCATGGCTTGCTATCTTTTTTTGCCAAAGAGTAGTTGTTTTAAAAGATGCAAATGCACGGTTGTCAAAAATGTAATATCTCAATTCAGTAAACATGATCGTCTGCATCACTTTCTCTCACAGCAGCTAGCAATGTCGTCAACGTTGCATCGATACATGTAGTAAAAACTGCAGCACCGGAATACGAGACAGGATTAACTCACTGCAGGCCCTAAACCAAGATCATCACTGGTTCCACAAACTTATAGGAACATGGTGTTTCAGTTTGTTTACCATTTGTGCGTGACAGATAATGTTGTTGCGACCTCAAATACCTGTGGGTTCGATGCCCTAGTACATCTCTATGAATGGGGTCCTATGTCAAAGATCCATTGTTACGATTTTGTTTGGGAGAAGCAAACACCAAAGGAAAACACGTTTTACGCATTCGACACTTCTGTGTTTCTGAACTTTTGAGTCTGAAATATGAAGTTCTTTCATCTGTTTTTGGGGAAATTCGATTGTTTAGAATTCAGGAGTGTGGAACCTATTTACTATCGCGGGCCACATAAACTCTGGAATATCATGGAAGGTCGCAAAAAATTCTAAAGTTTATCTTATATCNTATCTTATGACGAATTGATGCAAATTCATGTCTCACAATGAAATTACAATAAAATACACAAGTCTTTTTAGTATAATAGGCAAATCCAAGAAAATGTGGGTAAATAAAATCATGACCCGGGCCATATTNAANAGTCAAGCGGGCCGCATATCGCCCGCTGGCNGCAGGTTCCCCTTCCCTGGNTTAGATGAACTCTTTTAAATACCGACATCTTTGTGGTTTGCTTCAAATTTACCTGACTTTTAGTTTTANAAAAAATAACGTCTTTTCGTTTTGAAAAGTTTTGGCCGCTCTGGGCCAACATGCACCGATCTTTTCATCTTTTTCTGCTGATATTGACGGTTGCCAACAAACCACGACAAATCGCAGTAAGATGAAACGCGTGGGAGTACAAATTATTAATACTGTAACAATAACAGAAGGAATACTTCGACGTTCCAACCCAGCAAGCACAGAGAATCACCAAGGAAGTCATCAAGAACAAATACAAGAAAATGGCAAACTGGAAATCTTCTGGACCTGACCAGGTTCCAGGATACTGCCTCAAACATCTCACCAGCCTACATGAAAGACTGGACACAACAACTCCGAAGTATCCTGAATGATCCCAGCTGCATGCCATCATGGCTTACAACCGAAAGGACAGTGCTCATACAAAAGGACCAAACTCAAGGAAACAAACCGTCAAACTACCGACCAATCACATGCCTTCCAACAACCTCGAAGCTTCTCTTAGGAATCCTGGCCGATCGGATCACCCAGCACCTGAACCAACATGACATCCTAGCATACGAACACCATGGAAGTCAACCTGGGTGCCGAGGTACAAAAGACCAGTTACTGATCGGCAAGGTGCTAACTGCAGACTCAAAAAGAAGAAAAACCAATCCGGCTATGGGATGGATAGACTACAAGGAAGCATATGACACAGTGCCACATTCCTGGATAATCCAAAGCACAGAGCTTCACAAGATTGATCACAAGATCATCAACCTTGTCCAGCAATCAATGGGAAGCTGGAACACCGTCCTGACATCAGGCGACAAGCATCTTGGCAATATCAAGATCAAACGGGGAATAGTCCAAGGAGATGCACTGTCACCACTGCTCTTCTCTGTAGCCACCAACCCACTAAGCTACATCCTCAGAGATGCCAAACAAGCATACACACTAAAAACAGGCCACAAAGTTAATCATCTACTCTACATGGATGATCTGAAACTGTACGCCAAGAACGAAAAAGACCTGACAACCCTGATTGAGAAAGTTCGAATCTTGACAAGAGATATCTGTATGGAGTTCGGACTAGAAAAATGTGCAAGGCAAATCATCCAACGTGAAAACACCAAGATAACGGACGGATTAAATCTAGACATAGGAATAATCATTAGGTTTGATGCCTGCAAGGATAGGAAGNTTGACCGCTGGAGTAGGACGCAGGCATCTAGACACAATNCGCAAGGCGTCGTTGATGGCAGGGTCAGCGAGGCGGGTGTGAGCACTGCGACACCAGACAGGAGCGCAGTACTCTGCGGTTGATTCAATGTACCAGGCTAAGGTGGCTGTTCGCAACTCGTTTTCCAACACCATAGCCGGAGCCAGCAAGCCGCCTCAAGGTGTCGGCGATACGTGAGCGACCTGTCCAAAGTTACTCCGAGGTATTCGGAGCAGAAGGGCAGGATTTTGTTGTTGTAGTTGACTTTTAGCTCACGTTTAGCTTCCTTGTTATTAAGATGGAAGGCTGCCGACACCGTTTTTGTAGTGCTGAGCTTTAGCTTCCAGGTCTGGAGGAATTCACCTGCGGTTGCCATGTCCTTGCTCAGCACCCCTTCCACTACCTGCCAGTCTCCAGATTGCTAGGTCGTCAGCATATGCATACTCTTGTGTGTATGATAGCGTAACATTCGTAACAGTGTCCCATTCAAGAGATCTTTATAGACCTCTCGCCACCCTTCAAAAACGTTCTGTTAATTTCTACAAAACACGCTTCTTTATTTGTATTTTGTATTGTAAGGGTTTTTTATTCTGAGACGCCCAGATGATCTACCAGACCGCTTTGGTGACCTCCACACCAGTGATTAGGGAATCGAGATTTTGTTTGACTTCTCCCATGCATGACTGCCTACAAACTTCCGCAACGCACCGCTCTAAATGCAGATCTGCGCGCTTCTACGAATTGTAAATGGAGAAAAGCTTTGGTTTTGTTTGAAGCTATAGCTTTGAAGGCTTTCCTCTTCACACAGATAGCATCATTCGGCATTTTTACACACTTTTACAGTGTTGAACAATCATTACCTCAGCCACGATTTTTGAATGGGGGAAGAGAGTCAAAAAGTGGGGACCTGAGCTACAGTCACGTCGTTTAAATATACCGCAATGCTATGAAACTTGTAGGAACTCCGTCGTTTTTCAGGAGGGTGCTGGTTTGTTTGAACTTAATTCTTTTTTTTGGTGACGGCATTTGGTGGCAGGCCGAAGCCTGAAATGTGCTTCTTACCGGGGCGGTTGAGGTGAACGCTCTTGCCCAAGGAGCGCTGCGGCAATTCACTCAGTGGCTGCGGATCGCACACCCAACCTTCCAATTGGGAGGCGGACACTTAAACCACTGTGCTATTGCCGCCCCAATTCAT
>JGI24159J19872_10009994_pt1 | contig 12442 bp, 7 predicted proteins | sample Ectturendosymbi4_FD_19872 | JGI IMG/M metagenome (IMG submission 19872)
CTATTGTGCCATTGTGTTTTCATTTGCTCTAATGTTCGCTAATGGTTGGCTTACTGCATGCGATGGCTTTTATGATGCTTCTGCTTGTTGGCTGAGTTATATGAAACAATAAACCATTGACCATTGACCATTGATCAGCCTGAGACTTTTAAAATTTTGAAATTACCTAATAACATTAGTAAATGGTTATAATTAGGGCATCCAATTTTTTTACCTGAAAGTTTTTTATTTATAATTTACAAATTTGACTTTATTTTGGCCTATAAATTTCTTGCCTTTGTATCTGAAATGTGGAATACAAAACATACACTAGAAGCCAAACCGGCAAATTAAAAAATCTTTATTCTGTTGAAATGAAACAACAATCAAGGTGGGAAAGACCCAACGAAACCAGAGTTAAAACCATGGACGAAAATCAATCCGAAAGCGCAAGAGAAATATGCAGTGTCATACAAAATTATGAAGTCACTTAGAAGGTTCTGCATTGTTATAATTCAACACCAAGTACTGCTTCACATTATTGTCTTCAAAGTTTCTATATGCATTAATGGATTTAACATTTACCAAACCAATACTATAAGATCACGTTTCTTGCCTTCACCATGCCTAGCCTACTTAATATTTAATCGTCCAGTAAAAAACAACATTATTAAGTCAGAAGTCGCAAAAAATATATTTCAGAGTTACAATTAAACTTGCAAAAGCACATCAATATGTGTCGTTGCAGCTTTAATAAAATATTGATAAAGAGAAAACTCTGCTGCAAGAAAATTTTGATCTAACGATAAATTTTGACTTTTTTGACCTAATAACTTTAGAGTTGCTCATGGTACCAGTGTGAAATTTAGTTTGTAGACGTTTTATAAATTTAAAACAAACAAAAAAATTTGACTTCATTGACTTTGGGTTGCCGTAGTTATAATGTGAAAAAACAAATAGAGCATATCATTCTCTAGTCATAGTTTTGAAAAGCTGATAAAGCTCTTAATCAGTTATGATTTATGATAAAGCGGCCCAAAACAGGTCTAGCACCAGCACATTTTTTTCCTCTCAAGGGCCCTGAATGCTCCGCCGTGGCGTCGGGTGTGGTTTAAACTTCTCTTATGCTGTCATTATTGAAATACGTATAAAGATATAATAAGTTACAATAATCGAATCAAGTAAGGCTGAACATAGCAGAGTAAAGAATTTAGAAAGGTTTTGTCCTGGCCTTCTTCATAACAAATCATCTAGGAATTCAGTAAAATTTATTGCCTACGTCATTTTTAACCCTTTCAGTCCCGAGAAAACCATGAGAAAAGTGGCGCACGCGGGACTTAAAGGGTCAACAGTCGGTACGATTCAGCAAACGCAGGACGCAGCCAACCTGCTACGAGTTCGAGGAAACAATAGTCGGCATGCGGCTTGGCCAACGAAACTCGTTGGAAAACTCTGGCGTTGTCAACACGAAATCTGATTAGGTGAATAAAACTCAATTTCATGAATAATGAAGGCATACAATTTTGACCAATATTTATCGAACTGATCATTTACCGGCAAATGACTCCATATATACTGCAGTTTGCTGGAGGCCGCCATGGATCTTGAGGTCCTAGGCTTAAGCCTACATAGCCTATTGGTTAACTCGGCCCTGGCTGAGAGACATCATCTTTGCGTATAGACAGTGCCGGCCTTAGCAAGTACGGGGTCCGATTGGAAGCACTTTTGCGGGGACCCACTCAATGGCTTGTGCAGAAACTTTTTAGGAGGGCATCAAGTCATAATTATAGAAATCATGAGTTATGGTAAAAGAGTGAGGTCCGAAAACGGCAATGCCAAGCTAGAGGTGTCTGGGGCATAACCCCAGGTTAACTTGGGGCATAACCCCAGGTTAACTTCTGCACCGGAGGCTTTCCATGTCCATTCCACGAACATCTCCATAACACCCAATAAATCCATGAGTTGCTACACTCAATACCTTCAGTCTAACCAGGACCTACCGCGGTGTGCGTCGGGCCAAGTGGCCATGTGTTACATGTAATTAGCAACACTACTTGATCTGGTCAGCCAGCAGAGATGCGACAGTTTAGCAACAAAACATCGACCAACGAAAAATTGTGGCAACAGCACAAAAACTACAAAGCTTGCGCAACATTGTATTATAGTGCTGCACAATAATGGCAAAGCCAAATGAAATAGATAAATAGGCAGTGGAATTGGAGCCCGAGCCCAAGCAACTTTGGACGATTATAGCTGGAGCCGAAGCCAAAAGCTTTTACATGGTGGAACCTGAAATTTGGATTTCGGTTACATTACACTGTCTTTGGGGGGCAAGCGAGTTAACTTATTGCGGGACGAGCTTGGTTTGTCGTACGTGTGCATAATATCCTCTTTTTCATGGTTGTTCGAAGGGGTTGCCTGGGGGCCTTGAAGCCCTGGATTTTGAAATTTTGAAAATATTTTTTTCTTAGTTTCGAGTTTGCAAAAGAAAAATTTGACCGTTGTTTGCCCTCTTGAAAAATGCTTTTAGCCACCATCTGTAAAATCCACTATTGCCCCCCTTGGAAAAAATCTTTCCTGCAACCAAGTTCGTTTTTATATGTAGATCAGGGGTTCTTAAACTTTTTTGCACAAGTTCCACTATCCAACAAATCTATAATTTTGCGACGCCTTTTATCTGTGCTGGTGTAATGATACAATTCTACAATTACGACAGTTGTTTTCAGTTTTCAATGTACCAAATCACTGTGGAACCGGAACTCAAGCCAAAAACTTTAGATGTCTGGAACTGGAGATTTAAATTTAGCTCTGGTTCCACAGCCCTGCTTTAGGCTATTGTAGCCTATATAAAAAAAAGTGCATTTGCGAAGAGAAACGTATTTTGGGGGTTTAGCATTAGCAGTGCCCTTCAGAACTTTGTCCAAGTTTAAGGCTCCGCTAATTTTGGATTCAATGCACATAATCGTCAAACTATTTATGCGCTTTTGCTGGATTGATGATCTCACATACGAGGGTTTTAATTAGTGTCAGTGTAGAAGTCTCTTTTCACCGAATGCCACGGTCACTGGGATGGTCAATTGTAAATTCTGAGGGCAATAAACAAATATGAAAAGAGGTTACCTCATCAGATCTCTACGAAGGAAAAGGCATAACGCTTTAAAACAGGGCTCTCCAAACTACGGCTCACGGCCAGATGCGGCCCGCGAAGCCATTTTGTCAATTATTAAAAAATAACATACAATATTTAAGAAAAATTTGTTGAATTGGTAGAACATAATATATCCCACAACAATCATAGACGTCCGGCCCTCGTCATGTTCTGTATTATCTTATGTGGCCCTCGGACAAAAATGTTTGGAGTCCCCTGCTTTAAAAGACCGACTAAATAACAAGCATTTGCAACTACGACCTAAAATTTTCTTTCAGAAGACAAGTGGCAGTTACTGTTGAAACAGCAATATCCTTCTGCTTCAAGTAGGCTACAAAACGCTTACAAATGAAACAGAAACAGCTTCAAAACTTAAGCTCTCTCTGCCTTAACTAGCGGCTATTGAAACGACTAGACCACATGTCGAAGACAATGACCACTGCTACGATTTTAGAACGAATTATGATTAATTTAAAAAACGCGCAGTTCACTTTAATTTTCCTTAGCAACGGGCCTCACGCTTAAAAACTGTGGACCCCTCTCCGGCGCTACACAAACAGCTTCGATGGAAACTGTCAGTTTGCGTAGGTAAGTAGCCGTAGCTCGGGGCCCCCTCAGGCGCGGGGCCAGATTGGAAGCAATCGGTCCAATCGGCTCAAGGCCGACCCTGCGTATAGACCTAGTTTGCATCTATAAACGTTTCGCACTTTTGTATCCAATGTGACCTTAATTCTAATTTTTTGTTTCACCAGACAAGGTGTATAACGACTTTAATTGTTTTTTCCTTTTCATTGATTTTGAAAAATAAATGAAGACCTGACGTGTGTACACATTTTTAACTACGTTCGGCGTCTGTACAAAGATATGCTGACATACTGCGTTCGGAGGGATAGCGCCATTCAACAAAATAACTTATTTTTCGTATCCCGGTTCGACTTCGAAGCCGAAATGTCTGGCACGATTCCAATTCTGACTCACCGCTTATAAAAAAATGTGTTACTGACTCATTAATTGTGTTTTCGCAGGTCTACTGTTGCCCTTCACAGTTAGATTATTATTAATATTATTTACTCCAAGGGCGAAGCATTTGCACTGAAAGATGAGGAAAAGTCACCGTTGAAAGGACAGATGTTTTGGCAGGTTGTGGCTGAGCTGCAACTGAACAAACAGTTTCAACACGTGCCGTGAGTCTTTGTGGAAATTAGCAGAAATGTCAACAAAACGCACATTCTCCTTTATTGAAGATTGTTTAACAGAAAACCCAAACACAAAGGCCATGTTGACTTGCTTGGCGTCAAGGTGCCATTCACATTTACCCGCGTGTGAAAACTGTATAGCACTACTGCTAATGTAAAGCAAAAGCGTTAGAGAAACAGTTTCGTACAGAGCTGCTTGAAATCAAGCAATGACAGGAGCACAGGACTGATTAGCTACCAAATGCCATGAAATGCTGTGGTTTTGTTGCTGTTTCCTCCTGCGCAAGATTGTGTCATATACAAGTGAACGCCTGTTGTTACAAACCTAATTCGTTTCTGAAAGCCACCTTTCCAGACATCTTAGCTTCGCAACCACGTAAGGCGTTGGCCATGGATTCATGGTTGGAAGTAGATGCATAATGTATGCGGAAACGTTACGCGTTGCTCGTAGCGCATATTTCAAAAGACAGCTTGCTAGACACACGGAGGTTTGCGAATATCTCGGTTAATAATTAAGAAGGAAAAAGTAAATAGCGTCGCACGGCATGGAAGATAGGTTGGTAACAATAACGAGCCTATGACAGCAAGTGAGCTAACGGTTGCGGCTTGATGTCGGCGAGAACAACCTTTGAATGACACTTGACCAGGGCAAAAAAGATGAGAGGCCCGTTTTCGTTTTGAAGTAACTTTCTAGACCTTGTTGAGAAGACAGGCGACCTTAGCGGTCGTGCTCACCGTGTATCAATCGCTTGGTTAGACAGGAGTTAGTGAACGAATTCTTACAACAAATGTAGACTGGAAGGCGTGGACCAACGAGTAATAGTCAGATCGCTCGTGTAATAACTGTGCGTTAAGAGACCATCAGTCAGTTTGGCAACGCATATATCCCAATAGCGCAGCCTTCATTTTGTTCGTTTGTTGCAATAGCGTGTGCAAAATTACCGAAAGCAAAAACTGAAAAGACATTCAATAATTCTGAGAGCTGTATGTGATGATGGATCAACTCACGCGCAGGTAGCCTAATGTGAAGAACTTGCATGAAAGGCACAACTTGCAACCTTGTTTTATTGGTAATTGGGGCTTCAACGAAACCGCAGACTGCATCAAGTCTCAACAATTACAATGCTTTCGAGTACACGTCAGCTAATATTTCTGCCTCGCCTTCAGTTTCAAACCATTCATGTAGTGGCCAGTCAAACATTGGAGACTCTCATCTCACTTCTTGACTTCACAGTTTTGAACGTGTGCGGTCAAGGGTTTAGCGACAAATAGCGCAAGAAAGCCGGCAAGCAAAAATGTTATCAGGTGTTTAGCTTTGCTGCCAATGTTTGCAAAGTGCCATGGTACTCTCGAATGACTAGAATACTTATTGGACAAAATGTATATTAAACTTAACTTTCTGTACATCACATTTGTGGAAAGTTCACTCAGATGTCATTTCCTAGAAGCTGTTTTTATCTTTATAAAGCCGTAATTGACCGGAATACTTTTAGCTTGTATATTGATGCCATCATCAGTTTTGGCCCCTGGTAGATTTTCATCCCTTTTACAGCTATCTGTAACAGAGGTCTATTTAGGTGAAAATACCCCTTTTACAAAAACTAGTGCTGAGGCTTCTAAGATAATATCAGGGTTATGTGCTGGAACATTATTTTCAGAGTGGGACTACACTGTGTAGGTTTAACTTTGTACAGATTGGCTCTTGACGTTGGTGGTGTAGAGCTTGATAAGAAGAAAACTTTTGGTGAGTATTGCATATTGAACACTAGCAATGCAAAATGCCTTCGTCAGTCTGCTCTGTGAAACACTGTCAGTCTAGAACTATGGCCACACTTTAACTGAAATGTAATAAAGTCAAATAAAAGCTGGTGTAGAGCGGTATTGGCAGAGAGTTAGTGTGGGTTTAAATATGGATAGCTTTAGCGAGAAAAGTTGATGCACTCAGTGTAGGTTGAAAAAGCATAAAAAATATTAATAAAGCTAGGTATTTACACCAGTAGTGGCTAGTGGTGAAAATGGCCGGGAGGGCTGCGAATTTCATTTCTGATTGAACATCTAGGATTTTCGCCCTGGCTGTTCGTAATCATTAGTGGTGTTTCCAGTCACTCCAGCAGTCCTAATCTTATCAAACATCGTAATTTTCAGTTGTTCTTATCGATACATAGACAACATTCACTTCCGTTTCATTAACCCTAAACCTAAACCCAAACCCTAAAGCGTAAACACAAAAGTATTGGAAACTTTCAAAAAGTAAATAAAAACCGGTCCCATCAAAAGTATGACCACTACCGCCAAAGCGAAAGCTGCAAAGGTGAGAGCCGAACCACAACCACTCGCACAGTAAACTTGGACGCTTCCGCTCGACTAATTTGACGGTGCCATTAGTACACTGGTGTAAGAGGCGGGGGTACAGGGGTGCAACGGCAACCCCAAAAGTTTTGATTTGGTAAAAATCCGGACAAAATCCCATAAAATCCGGGCAAAATCTCCGAGAACCTTCTGCAACTCCCTGAAAATCTGAGCAAAAATGGCGCCCAACACGCTTTTGATTTGAAAATAATGGCGCCCGAATTGACATAAAAAGCTTTTTTTGGAGGTCACTTTTTTCGGGAAAGTTTGGGAGAATTCGGGCAAAATTCCTTCGTACCCCCAAAAATTTGCCTGTTCCTACTCCTATGCATTAGTATGAAGAACTCAGCGTTTTATTCGAACCGTGTCACCGCCAGCAAATCTATAGCACTTCCTTTTTGAGCTGGTACTTTCACCATGTCCTCTCAAAGGAAGTTCAAATTCTCCGCACAATTTAAACAATTTATGATTTTAGACAAAATTTCTGTTTTTTTTATCTTGATTTTTATGCTTTTCCAGTAAAAGGTTGCATCCTGGATCAATTTCAGCTGCAATGTTCACCTTACTAAGAAATAAAATGTCTACTTCTATGCTTACATACTTGGCAGATTTCTCATGCTTCAAAATGTTCTCATTTAAATATTTTAAATTAGTCACACCTTTTGTTGTCCAAGAATGATCTCCACCAAATACTGCCCTCCATCTTCAAACGCCAACCCTCGTAGACAGTTCATCAACTTATTGTTGCAAGCTGCAGTGGTGAAGATAAACGAAGGGATGTATTTTCGCAGCCCGAGATTGGCGACCTGATTTAAATACATTGCCGCCAATATCGCTAAAGTACTAGTAGCAGCGTTGTTTAAAATCTAATTATAAAACCCAATATTCAAGAAATTGAGGTAGTAAAAACCAGTCAAGATTTCATTTCCTTCGTTTTTCAAAAAAATGAATCGTCAAAATAACAAAAACTCCTTGGACAGGCGGATTTACCACCATGTTTCTTGTAGCCAATTGCTTGGTTTCTTTCGTTTAAGGCTGTACCGAAGACAGCCCCGAAATCACCAAATTCATCGGCAAGTGTGCTGAAAACGTCATCGCAAAAGCGGCGTTGTTGGAAAACAGCTAAATATTGGTTTTGTTGAATTCCTAGTAAACGTTGGGACAAAATGGTATCGGAAGTACTGAAAATTATTGTGTTGTAAAATTTCATAACTAAATCCAAACTTAAGCGAATTTGCCGGAATCTTTTGTCTTGCATTTTTCAAGGAGGGCTGCAGCCCGTCTGGACGAGTCGCCCCTGATTTAAAAATGGCTGCAAATGGCTGCATTGTTCCTTAGTAGGAATTTAGGAAGGTGAACTTTGAGGCTATATATTGTTATTTAAGATCGCAGACAGTCCATGCAAAACACTCGTTTTGGAAGTTGATAAAGATTTGAAAGCTAAACGAGTTCGTTTCTCGATTATCATTGTCTATTTCATGGCAACAGCATCGCTTGGTAAAACTAAATTTCACCACTCTTGGCCCCCCTGGAAAAAAATCCTTTTGGCCATCCCTGGAAAAATCCACTATTGGCTCCCCCTAGAAAAAAAACTTCCGACACCCATATTTGCAATCTAATAAAGGCTTACCTTCCGCTTCACGTTGGAAGTATTATTGGCGACTAAACTGTGGTTGAGAAATAGACAGTCACTTGATTTATTAAGTTAACAAGCAAATCTGTTTGCTAGAACTGTGCTTGTGGAAATAGATTTACTTAATTGATCAAAAACTACTAGTCCTGCTTTAAAGGTAATAGTCCTGTGAAGACATCAAACATTTAAAGTTTAAGCTTTGACTTTTGCAGCGATAGGCCATTATCTTGAACCTTCTCAAAGTGAAAACTGGCACCAAACTGAAGAATGGACGACCATTTGTACGACAATCCTTATGAGGTGAGTGGTAATAACAGAGATTTGTTTCACTTGATGCTTTTAACAGTTTTTTAATCGGCATTTAAGGGCGATGACGTAGTAATAGCATCTTGATGACGTAGCAATAGCATCTTGCTGTGCACGTCGCTCCTTTCAGTTCCACGCTTTTATGGAAAGAACCTTTTCCGGATTGCTTCTGCCACAGTTGCCAGAGAAAGAGGAGAGTGAAAACTACCAAAGAGATGGAAAAATTTATAAGCAATCAAGTGCAATGGGCGAACTATCTTTTTGACTTCGAGAAAGCACAAAACAAATGTTTCAAGCAAAATTTGATTAAAACCATATTTTTGGTTTAATACGTTTGTATCGTGGTATTTTATTTAGAAAAGAAATATCCCAACATGCTTTTGACACAAACAACTACGCTCAGCAAATTGTTCGACTGAGTGACCAGAGCTCTTAGGTTAGGCCAACGTTTCGGAATAAACAAGTGGAGCATATCGAGGCGACCTTTTCAAGAGAACACACCATTGAAAAAGCGGTGATATGTTACAATTCTTGCACCTACTCACACGCTTTGTCAAGGTTTAGCAAGTTTTCCCGAAGGGATTGTCTTACAAGGCGAATGAGATAGGGAAAAGTGATTATTTTGCTTACTACACAAGGCTAAATTGATGTAACGCGGTGTTAAGTTTTAAGGCCTCCTAGATAGACCTGGCCTATCTTGGAGGCCTTGGTTTTATACTGAAAAATTTAAATCAAGCCGTTTTGATGTTTGGTCCCTTGGCTCAGTTTGTGGCGTTGTGTACTTTAGGAAAGGAAACACTTGGTAACTTTTACTACCATCTGACTTTATTATAGACACATACCCGGTACGAGATAGGGTCTGGGAGGACAACCGTTCCCAGCACTATAAAACGTTTGAAAATGAGGCGAATCAGGACAATTTTTTTGACATCTCGTGGCAAGCTTTAGTGGCTTGCATTGCAAAAGAAAAGAATTTGGGTGGATTTCTTAAAACGGTGACGTTGTAGCAAAATTTCTTTACATTTTTTAAACTCTGCAAAAATTCAGACGATATAGATGTCTTTTGCAAAGAAAAATCCAAGGTCAAGAATCGAGAGGCACCCAGTTTTTAGGAGAACTTCTACCCTCTCCCCGAAAAAATGCTAGTACCCGTGCGTATCATCAATATGTCGCCTTTGTGAACAAACTGCTCAAGTTAAATGAATGAATTTTAGCAAATACACATCAAAGCTGGTGTTCATCATCAGGTCATGTTACTTCAACAGCAACGCCGATCAAACTTTACGAATAACATCAAGTCTTTACGTATAACATCGAAGTTTTAGTCATTAGTATTTTGTTTGCTGCCATTTCACCATTTGCAAAAAAGTGTTTTCTTCTGCTTGATTAAGTGATAATCCTTGCCGCCAGACTAAAGTTTGTTAGTAGCCTTTATTAAACTTATGTCGTATTGCGATTAGTTTAAATTTCTTTACGAAAATAACGTAGTTATATTAATGCCTAACTTTGATCGAGAGTCGATCAAGTGGCTCAGCCATATTATTTGTGTTATTTTGTTGTAAACTTTTTTCAACGACACCGCGGCCATCAAAACAAAATGATGAGAAGTATTTTCTCAAAAAGTTTATCGCTACTGAGCCTGTTTCTATAGACTTTATAAAAGCATTTAGCTGACATTCTGATTTTGATATTCGCACTTCTTAAATGTCAGTACAATGGTACTGGTTTATTGTTTCATACGACTCAGCTTATAAGCAGAAGCACTACAAAAAGCCATCGCACACTAGGTAAACCAACCGCCAGTGAACATAGAGCAAATGAAAATATAATGGCACAATAGCTGATCATGTAATGTCTTGGATGTTTCTGTAAACTCGGTTTGGACTCAGGCCGGTAACCGGGTGGCCGCAGGGTGCGCTAAGCCCCCTGCAAAATTTTTCGCCCCCTTGGAAAAATGTGTTGGACATAGTTCAAAACTACTGGGCAGATAGTTTTTAAAATGTGGGCCCCTCTCAAAAACTCTTCGCCACCCCTGGTGTTCCAAGCTGGTTACGGGCCTGTTTGGACTCGAAGCATGATACGATGCTTGAACTTAAGTTAAATTGATGTTTCAGGGTTTTTATTCAGCTTGCATTGGACGTATAGGTTCTATTTATTTTATAGTATACCTATTCATAGCGTATTGTATTTAGTATACCTATTCATAACCACCTCTTTGTAGTGTAATACCAAAATGAAAACATTAGGCCAACGCCCGGGATCCCGGGAAAAACTCGGAAATTCTACACACAAGACAAAAAATATGTAAAAAGCCTGACTTGGTTCCGTTTTTGTGTGAAGCCAGAAACTATGTTTTCGACTTGGTGACGTAAAGTTACCATCCGGGAAATAGCGGGAATGTTGTACATAACACCCGGACACGACAGGCCCGAAATCAGGTTTTAAGGTTTTCGGGCGGAATGCATTTTAGGGGGGCAAGATTTTTGCTTTCATTTTATGTTTAAAACAAATTGTGTAAAAATTTTGTGGACACAACAAAATTTGGGGTGACAAAAAATTGCGGGCACTGAGCCCGAATGCCCCCCGTGGCTACGGGCCTAGGAAATGGTAAGTCGAAAAATTCACTAAAGTCCCGAAGCCGGGATTTCGCTTTTCAAACCTTACTCTGTATCTCTTGCTTGAGTAAAGGTCACTGTTTTGCGTCATGCATTATGAGTATGATGTACACATCAGAGGTAAGCATGGACAGGATCAGGATTGGATATACTGCAGGATACTTGCGATATTTTTGGATCAGGTTTGGATTTGGATATTTATTTTTGAAAAAATTGGGTCAGGACAGCATCAGGATATTTGTTTGATTTCTATAACGAAATTTTCCTGAGAGCGATTCAAGATGTCACAAACGATGGTGCTGTTGTTTTCTTTACTATGATTTTTATATTCACAAAAAATCAAAGTGATTTTGTCGGTAGGTGTGCTGTAGAGATGGCATGGTCCAAAATTTTTCAGGCCCGGACCGCCCATGGCCCACAACATTCAGCCCATTAACCGCCCGTGGACCGACAACATTTATTATTTTCCAAACCGGCCCACCCATGACCCGCTAAACAATTGACAGTCTTGTCTATTTTGTCTCCAGAGGAAAAATATCTCCAAGGGCTATTTTGCCTTCTGAGGCAAAGTAACTGCTGAGACTATTTTGCCTTTTGTGGAACATGACTGGTTGAAGCATGCTTGGATGAGTGTGTAAGCCTAAAACCCTAAACCTAAGACCATAAACCTAAAACTCAAAATCTAAAACCCGAAACCTAAACTTAAAACCCTAAACCTAAAACCCTAACCAAAACCTTAACCTAATCCCCTAAACCCTAAACCTAAAAATAAAACCCTCAACCAGTCCCGTCACCATAGGATAGTTTTTTTGGGCTTAGCTCCACCACAGAAAGCTCCAAACCCCCATAAACAGAAATATGAAACTATGCTGTATAAATCAGTGGATTTCTTGTCAATTTTAGAATGTGAAGACCCCGCACAAAAGTAAAGCTCCCCTATTGATGGTCAATGGTCAATGGTTTATTGTTTCATATGACTCAGCCAACAAGCAGAAGCATGATAAAAGCCATCGCATGCAGTAAGCCAATCGTTAGCGAACATTAGAGCAAATGAAAACACAATGGCACGATAGTTGACCAGTGTAAACAAAGAGGGGCGCTGTGTCATATAGGATTGGCAAAAGACAGTGGCGGTCATCTAGTCAACCAACCCCGTTTATCATTTTTTGGTAAGTGTTGAGAAACAACAGTTGGACATCAAATAAGCATAATGAAA
>JGI24159J19872_10009997_pt1 | contig 12439 bp, 8 predicted proteins | sample Ectturendosymbi4_FD_19872 | JGI IMG/M metagenome (IMG submission 19872)
TGTCAAGCCCCCCCCCGCACAAACACAAAGCTCTCCCGCAGAACCACGAAGCCCCCCTATTGAAAACTTTCTGGCGACGGTTCTGCCCTCCGCACAAACGCAAAGCCTACTCGCAGAACCGCAAAGCCCCCCTGTTGAAAACTTTCTGGCAACGGTTCTGTAGTGGACGGTGCCATTGAAAGTCAAGTTGTTTTTCCACCTTCTGTATCTGTTCAATACCAGACTCATACAACTAAGTGGTTTGTAGAACTGCAAGTTCAAACGCATAGAGAATTTATTTGACCATAGCAAATACTGTAGAATTCCCGAGAAAGCACTGCTATCGGTTGACCACCCGTCTTATTTAAAACTCTCTACAGGTATAACTAGAGCACTGTCTGCGGAAAGAAATCCTTTCTCAGCAGAGAATCAGACACTAAGATCTTACAGAGCATACAGTATATTTCGCCTACAATGTAGGCATCATCACCTCTTATTCAAATAGAACCTAGAACTACTAGATATCACTGATTTTCCAGTATGAAACACACTGCTGTAGAGATTTTTATTAGAGAGGCTAATTGAAGTTGTTAATTTGAAAAAATGCAAGGCAAAGTTTTTTAGAGCATCTTCTAAAAATTGCGTATATTGTTGCAATCTCTCCGCTGGCGTTGCGCTGAATGCGCGGTTCACCATGAACGGAATGTGCGCCAAGAACAACAGCATATCTATGTGGCGCGAACAAAGTGATCGTGGCATGGAAGCTCTGCCAATTCTGACATGTGAACGGTTGAACGTAATGACTAGCGTACGCGGAGAGTGATCATGGCATGTGAACTCTATTGTTGCTTGCTGCCACAGTGCGAAGCTTTGCGCACATGCCGCTCGGGCTTTCCGATCGCAACACTATTAACGAGATTTTGAACTCTCTAAATATTACTTGACGTAATATCAAACCGTACTGCAAGCGAATTTCTGGGTAATGAACCTGTCTTTAAATTGATTAAAATTTTATCTTTATGTGATGGGGTTGCCGTTCCGTTCGTGCAACTGAGCTCAGTTCAGTTTCGTTTATACTGTACTCCTTTTCCGAGTGGTCTACGGCGCCCGTCTCCGCTTGCTCGCGCCGTGGGCCGAGCGGCTATTTACGCGGTGAATGCTGCTGTAGTGAGCAGCCAATGGCAGCACCGCGCGTGAACGGTTTCTTTGCACCCTTCTAGACGCGTGGGCAGAAAAAATTTACGGATTACGAAATTTCTAACCGAACTTAAAGATTGTACGGTGATATGATAGAATAACTTATGACCTGCACCAAGGCTGCCCAACCTGCAAGGTTGTTTTAAGTGGCTCGCGACGTAATAAGTTCGTAAGCAGACTTTTTTAATTTTTAGTATTTTTTTGTGGGCTCAAGCGTATTTGCCATCAAAACACATCAAAATTGTCCCTGTTGTTTCTGTTATGGGCTACCACCCAAAAACTTGTATAACAAACGTTTCGAAAATATGTCATTTTTTTAGATTTGGTTTACATCCATACAAGCTGGCAACTATAGGCCTCGCTTCATTATCACCTCGTGTTATCGCATAAAATTTATCAAAATTAAGGGGTTTGTTACGTCACAAAAACGTGTGGCCCGCAATAAATTCCCTCATGTGAAAGTGGCCGCAACACTAATGAGGTTGGGCAGGCCTGGCCTGCAAATTCCTTTAATTTAATAAACAACCTTAACGTCATAAAGTTGTATTTTACTGCAAGTAAGAGCACTATGTATACGAGTTGCTATGATAAAGTATACGAGCTTCTATGATAGAGTTTTCACCTGTATGCATAATTCGTCACTTTTTTCTAATCCCCTTGAGGTGACGAATTAGGCAAATTCTACTGTATATTCAATGTTTTCCATGACACAATAAATTATTTATTTATACGCCCAACAACGAAGAGGTACAATTTTAATGTTAAAAGTATCGAAGCTTCTTTGCCCAAATTTTTTGAGATTTTTGCTGCACTTCGTGCATACCTATCTCGTACACCACTGTCCAAAGAAGAAGGTGAAGAACAACGCTGTTGTCGTCTCACATTTTTAGTAGCATTGTTCAGATTGCTTCCCGAGATGTAAAATCAGTGGACAAAAACAGTGTTAAGGGTACTATTTTGTTAATACGTTTCTAAGTTCCATGTCGACCGCACGTGTTTTGGTTCACACTGATAAGTGGCAATATCCCAACAGGACATTTAAATTTCTTACACACTTAAAAGCACTAGGTTTTCTGCATGCTTTCGAGGAATCAGCCGACTGCGCTCTGCTTTTATCTTTTTGCGATCGTTCAAACTTGCACATATCTCTGTTCAAGTTACTACGTTCCGCACGTGACAAAAGCAAGGAGTCTATCTGCATATTTTTAATCGGAAATCGATTTCACGTCAAATTACGCATCCTCAGTGCTGAAAATTGCAAGCAAAGCTTGCGGGTAAAATGTCGAAAGGCTAAAGTAAGAGCAGAGAAAGCAAAAAAAACCCAGGACTAAAATGAATAAGTCATAACACAAGCTCAGAAATCAGAACATCTTAACTGATTGACGTCACGAACACAAAGCTGCGATAAAAAGAAAAAAGAACACAAGTTGCGACAAAAAGAAACTGGGACCTATAAAAGGTGGAAAAAAACGTTCACTGAAATAAATTATTTAACTAAAACTTCGAAACTAACTGGTTGACGCCAATGGTTACAAACTCATCCGACCTGTTAATCTAACTCGTTGTCAAATGACTAAGAACGTAAGGAGAATGCTGGAAGAGATTTAGCAAACGATGCGAAGGCAGCAAATCTCTGGAGTACGCATTTAAAGCCTGCGATGAACTCGCCTTGAAACGTTGCGGTGGGAGTAAAGTCAGCACACAAAGCGGTGGTGAATGTCGGACTGTGTCGAACAACATGAAGACAATATACAGCAATAATTAGTTCACATGGGTGAACGCCTTGTTCGCCACCCCTAATATCCACCTCTGCTCATAAAATATTCCGCGATTTGTCAACGCGTTAATTTTAACGGGGGAGCTTTGCTTTCACCGAAAACAAGGTTTACAGTTTCGGTGAACAACTACGGATGAAGCCTTTTCTTCGTTAGCAACACTGATGGCATCTTGTTGCACAAAATGATTTGAATGGTACCCTTACCTTGTGGATTACAGCTGATATGTGTCGTGAAGGTGCCTAAAGAATAGTTTGCCCCGGGCGCAAACTTACTCTGCTACGCCAGTGCACATCAGGCTAAAACACAAAAATAGAAGAACGGTTGTCGGCTTGTTTTTTTTCGGTCATAGACGAAATGTTTTTGAAATGACCACAAAAATGAAGTCATATCGGTCAGAATGTCTGAAAATATAGGCTAATGAACAGTGTTATGGCGAGTTTTAATACAAGTGTGAGACAAACGAGCGAAATGTCTCAGTAAAAAATGACCGAAATGTCTCAGCGAAAAAAAACAGGTTGTCGGTAATATAAACAGTTCACAGTGACATGACGTTTCAGTGAAATCAGCTCAATATCAACACATACTGTAAGCAACAAGCAAGCTTTCTAGTTTCTCGGTCAGGTTGTCAATATTTATGCATCCTGTCTCAGCAGAAACATAAGCTGTCAGATCAATGACTCGATCGCCCAGATCATTCAATATTTGCTTTTTAGCTTGCGAGAGTCGCAGGGCTTTCTGTTTAATGCTGTTTGTTCCTATTGTTACGTCTGACTGAATAAACGTTTTATTAAGCTTGCGCAATATAAGATCAGCTTGATGTGAAAGACTCTTCACATTTATTTCCCGGCTTTGTGCGGCCAAACCTTCATCAGGTTCTGGCTTATCCTTCTCTGGATTAAGCAAAGCATCTGTAATAAGAGGCGTCACTAAGTTTTCCACAGAAGACAACAAGCCAGTGGACGTGTCTATGACAACCACTCTTTTTTCCCAGTGCGCATTCGTCGAACCAGGCGGTTCTATCTGGGCTCGCAGTTTCTGCATGGATTTCACTGCAACTGCAGTACTCTGACAGCGGTTTTCATTTCGACTGCAACAGGTTTCAAATGGACATGTCACCGAAACAATACAAAACGCAGTGCAGAACTTCTTGGCCAGCTGGTAATATTCATACCGCATTCCTCTGTATTGCATGTTGTCATCAATAAGAAATACTACAGGTTTCATTGTTTTCTTTGCTTCAGCAACAGAAAAATTCAAAAGTTCCAAATTATGGCAATCAAGATAATCGGTAACAGTGCTAGTTGCAGCAACGTCGGACTCAATGGCAAATCTTATGCAGGCTTCGACATGCAGCACAATTTCTTTTCTAGCAACTTTAACTGTTTTGTCCCTCTCGTTGTCACAAGGTGCCCAATCCAAAATAGCATCATAGCAGACATGAATGAATGAAAAGCATGTGGACTGCATCAACTGTCTGCATATACTTGTTTTACCAGAAGCAGGAAGACCACAAATTACACATATGCAAATGCTAGACATTGCATCCACTCACATAATGCAGTTGTTGAGGAACCAATTCCTAGACAATACAGTTTAAAAGATGTTAAGAAAATTTTTATGAAGCTTACAATAACAAAAAATTCTCATACACAATTACACCTGTACCTAAATTGTAGTGGCACAAGCATACATGTACCTGTAATTGTGAAATATTTTTAGTAATAATGGTGTTTAGTTAGTTGAGTGATTAAGATGCAACAATGTTTTGAAGTACAGTAAACCATATATTCAATTGTAAGCTGCAGCTCATAATGTTTTTATCATCACATTGTGTGGCATGCAATCAAGGGTGGCTTACATCATTTTATTCACCTAATCGAAAGGTTATGATGACTAGAGCTCGACCAATAAGGCTTTTTTGGGCCAATACCAATGTTTTTTATTTTTCATTGCCGATAACCGATATTTTTGCATTAATCAAAGCACAGCTGAAAGACTTTACAGTGCATTTTTTCCTTACGTGTGTAGGCTGCATAAACAAAATAAATAATTAGACAAGTTCCAATTATTTAATTAATTATTTAATTAGGGGATTAATTAATTATTTTGTTGTTTTCAAGCCATAACTTTTGAACCAGAAATTTTAGAAAGCAATTCAAAGGCTCAAAAGATTTGGATTGTAGCCTAGTTTCCAATAAAAACCTAAGTCAAAAATTATATCTACTGGTTGAGGCCCAGTGCCAGGTAACCTGAGCCAAATGGCATAAAACATATCCCACTTCCCACTTATGATGTCACCCACAAAAAACCTGAAGCACAAAACTTCTTTTTTCATTGCAAACTACTCGCCACTTCTTTTGAGGGTTTGAACAGCTCTCTAGCACATTTCTAAGTGACAACAGAAATCAGGTTTCATCCGAACTAAATGTCCCAGCAGCACAGGTGTTAAGCAATCACATTTTGGCAAATATGACATTAGAAAAAGTCTGGTAAGTTTTAGGATAATTTTTTTTGCTTTCAGAAGGATTTTAGTAGAAAACCAGGTATTATTCTTTAAACTCTGCTATAAAATTTCCAAAATCTTCCATACTGTATCAGGGTTTTTAAGGTGTTTTAGGGACCCGATTTGGTCGGGTCCCTAGAATTGAAATCGGGTCCCTAGAATTGAAAATCAGGTCTCTACAATCAGAGAAAATTGTCATCGGGTCCCTAGAATCAGATAAATCGGGTCCGTACAGGTCCATACTGGGTCCCTAACATTTTCCAAGACACCCTGCTGTATTATTGTGAGCACTGAAGTGCTCTATAGCAGCCCCCCAAATCATAGCCTAAAATTTAGTCATGACAACTACTTTGTCTGCAAGCAGTCATTTTCCAAAAAACTTGCTTGCTCTGTTTAAAATTAATCAAAATTTATGGTTGAATTTCTAAAAGAATATAACAATACTTGATGAGCAACATCAAGAAAACAATTCTCATGTAAAATAAACAAAACATTATGTTTCAGACTACTGAATAGTGCAATGAAAAGACCAGAAAAAAATCATGGAAAAAATTAAATGTTGTCTAAAGGATTTGTATCCCTAAAGCAAAATACCAGTGAAGTTACTATTTCGGAATGATATTATTTAATAAAATATTTTTAAGTGGTTTAGCTATTAACATTTATCATTGACAAAAATGATGGTAAAACACAATGGATACGAAATTAGCTGTTTTGATAAGCAAAAAAAGGTTGTCAACAATTCTTAAATGATTAACCTTTGAGTTGCAAACATATACCCCAGCAATGATTTTTTTACAGAGCCTTGTCGTTAAAACTTATCAAAACTTGAAAATATACTGTATATACCAGTACTCTCAGATTGGTTTTTGTTCGTCACATCATGTGCAACAATTTAGACAAATAGTGAGTTGGTTATGCAAGTGTAACAATATTATAAAAAACCTATAGTGACACAATTGCAACCCACATAAGGGCAACAACAAATGTGTTTTTGCACATTAACAGAATGGCATCATGAAGAAGGTAACTTGGGTATTTGTAAATGAAATAGTCATGAAAATAAACACACACCAACACACAAATTCCTATGCTAAATATCATCACCAAACAGGAAAAAAACAAGGATGTCTTAGTTTATTTGAAACTGCATCAGCTAGTAGCTAGATTGATTTAAAATCTTTTTTGATGAAATACCATGCTTTTTATCATGAGCCCATACACTGATTGCTACAAGATAAAAACAGTTTTTAAAGCAAATTGATTAAGTTTTTATTTTTGAATCTTTAACTAATATTTACAAGCAACACTTATGTGAAAGTTAAGCAGCATAATCAGTCTGAGACAAAACATGCTATTAGTTTACAAAACCTGATGTACCGAACTGCATGTACACACATTCAACTTAGTATATTCAAACAAAATCAACATGATCACCATTTGTTGACGTACGTTGTTCAGCATAAAATGCAGCATCATGCTAACTGGTATGACAATCTGAGTTTATCAAACCAGTTAATAACTTATGTTAACAGCCAATAACTATGGTAGTGAAGGAGATCACACATTTACTTGCCACAGATTTATATTGCCTTCCACTTACAGAATCACAGGTAAGTTCAAGTAAACTTAACACGAAAAATTTTCTATATTCAAGCATTTTGATGGTACATTTTCTTTCTTCTTCTTTTGATCCAGTTGTTCAAACCACTGCTTGGCCACACGAGATATCGGGGCAGATGTTGAGCAGACATTCGATTGCCTCATCGTCCAGAACCGTCAGGCCATGCAGTCCATGGGGAGGTCGATGGGTTGGACATTGGAAGACAACAGGGTCGACGGTTTGTTCTTCTGTGCCACACTCACAGGCCGCAGAGGAGGCCATACCCCATTTGTACAAGCAGGAGCGGAAACGTCTGACACTAGTGTAGAGGTGGTTAAGCCGGACTCAAGCTCTTCTTGGGAGGGTCATTCCAGGGGGGTACCAGTGTCAGGGATGAAAATGCAGAGTCTTATGGTGTTGTCCGTCCACTCCGCATTCCATTGGTGATCCGCCCACTGTGCCGCACATACAGATGATCTGATGAGATGTTGTGCTGTGGGTACAAATGGGTGTCTTGATTTGAGGCACCATGCATCTGCACTCGATGGACGGTGAGGGCTGAGTGGGGCAGGTGTCCAGGCTCCATGGCATGGCATGCCAGAGGCAGTGTGGCTCCATTGTGACGAAGCTCAGCAGGTTGGATGCCTGCGAGGATAGGAAGGTTGTCCGCTGGTGTAGGGCGTAGGCATCCAGTTACAATTTGCAAGGCGGCATTGATGAGGTGGGTATGAGCACTGTGAAACCATACAGGCGCGCAGTACTCTGTGGTTGAATGGACCAGGGCTAGGGTGGTTATTCAGTACATTTCGATATAACTTTACATAAGATGGCCAGAATCGTTTTTGTAAACTAATCATCATACAAATTAGGATACTAAAGTTTAGAACACTAGCAACGGTAACTTAGGCAGATCTCAATATAGAATATGATGTGTAGATTCATTTACTTCCTGGTAAATTTTGTTGAAGTAAAATGAAAAGTATAGAAAAGTTATATTCTCTTCTGCAACAGGAAACAAAATTTTTCACAATTTATTTGTATCAGTTTTTTATGAACTTATTCTATTGGTCAATGTCTTTTTTATTATTACAGACAAACAATTGCAAATTTACTGGTGATAGTATCAGCAGTTACCAAAATGTCTTCAAAAAAGGGCAAGCAATTGACCAGGATATGACCCTCAAAATTAGGATTGTCTACATTGTCAAAATGGGACATATTGTAACTCCAATTACGCCCAAATGACTACGATCATTTCAAACATGGAACAGGGCTGCCAGATATAAAATAACAAGCCCTTTTTTACAAGTACTCACACGTGGCAAACAAACATTTGCCAAGCAACAGCAAAATATTACATCCATCCACGTGCTTCTTTCATAGATCCACATGAAGACAAGACTTACCTTGGCTGATAAGACAAAGGCAACATCACCATTTACAACAAATTATTCTTGTGAATGCAAAATCACCATGCGCAAAAAATTTTGTGGGAAACCTTAGCCATGTAGAGGCTTTTGATTCCACTAAGAGAATATTATTTGCTATTAAAAAAGTAGCACAAAAGTCTAAACGTCAAGCTAAAAAAATTAGAACTTAAAAATTTGAGGTCAGGATTTTTAAAGCTACTTAATGTGCAAACCTATTTTCTTTGAAAATACATATTTCACAAGTTTCATTAAACCAACAACAAAAAACTTCTGAAGGTAAATCATATCAGGGAGCATGCAAAAGGACTATCATGATGAGTGTTTAAAACACCTTTACATGTACAAACCATTGAATGTGGGTGTTGGAAAAAGTTTTTCTAGGAAAGGCAATAGTGGATTTATCCTGAAAGGACAAAGGTAGTGAAATTTGATTTTTCTCTTTTGAAACTAAGAAAACAACCTTTTTTGCTAAATATGAAATTGTCAAATTTCAAAATCCAGGGAGGGTATCCCCCTTTCTAATACCCATACATAAGAATATTAACCATGATGACAACATTCACAGTCATTAAACAGACCAGAAACAGGTTAGGTTGTGACTGAGGTGTTAAGAAATACTAGCAGATTTGCACTTTTAAAGCAAACACTATTATACTGCATGATGTTCTGATTCAGTATAGTGTCTAAACTATTGTGTCCAGATTTTACTTCCGAAGGTCTTAAAATCCATATCCGACTATGAAAACCATACCCAGTTTATGTCAGATATAATGCTGAGTTCATGACCTAAGCAATACAGTGAGTGTGTTTGAGTGGAAAGTGTTTATTTCTGCTATGTGATAGGTTGTCGGTTCATTTCTTACCATGGTTGCTTTGACTTTGCTTATATAGATGGCACTTTTGATTTTATGAGATTAGTTTATATGCATTCACAATCTTTTTTTTGATGTACTTTGCAAAAATTTTTGTAAACCAGACATGGGTTTGGATTTAGGGATTTCAATTAGGGGCTAGGGTTTAGAGTTAGCATTTGAAGTTAGGGTTCTTACCTAGGGGGCATGCCTTGCCAGAGGGCGTCAACAAATTTTCAGGGGGATAAAGCTTTTACGCACTCTACAACATAGAAAATTTTGAGCAGGAAAGTGTTCCCTCAATTTACTTAATGTCAAAAGGACTTGAAACAAAGAACAATTACTTAAGGGAGACATGGTAGAAAAAAAGGTTAAGAGCCACCAGATTAGAGCATACCAGCATAGAATTACAAAATAATTAACCACCAGTTTAGGCTAATCCTTTACTATGAGAAACAGCTAAAATATCAAAATTGGTCAGATATTATTTTGCAGAGGTAAGAATTTTTACCTGATGTAGTTTTTTTGTCCTTAAAAGCGAAAACCAGATACAGTCATTTAGACGCTGCGTTTTGTAAGTTATCACCTTGAAAACAAATAGCAAAAATTCAAAATAAGAGAAAAGGTCCAAAATTCTGCAATAAAATTTTCTACAAGATTTAAGTGAAAACATATAATTTTTGAAAATTTGAACCAATGAAGTCTAACATTGCAATGGTGATGCCTAGGGTTGTGCGTTCAGTATTATATACTGTAGAAGTGTTAGCATAGTAAGCTCAGGGTTGCCTACCTGTCTTAAACAAAAAAGCTAGACCTAGTCACAAAACAAACAATTAGCAATCATTAAAGGTAGTGTCTGAATGGTCATATCCAGTTTTCACTTTCCAAGGACCAAAAAAGTATATCTGGTTTTGAAAAACAAATTGGGTTTTATGCTACATATAACGCTGAGTTCGGGTATAAACAGTAATGGTAATGGTTCATTGTTTCATATGGTTTAACTAACAAAATGAAGCAATACAAAAAGCCATTGAACAACAAGAAACCAACTGTCATGAACATTAGAGCAAATGAAATACAATGGCATAATAACTTATCAATGTAAACAATTAGTGGCACTGTGTCATATAGGACTAATCATTTGGTAAAGAACCATGGTAGTGATCTAGTCAACCAACCCTGTTCATCACTTTTTAAAGTGTTGAAAAACAACAGTTGGAGATCCAATAAGCACAGTTAAGAAAATAAACAAACACAAAATATGGTTAAGTAAATTTACAGATGAAAGTGGAAGTTTGTGTACACAGATGAGTGGACTGAACTTAATTTAAGAGATTTGATAGGGTCAAAGTATTTAAAAAAATATAAATGTGGATGCTTCACCTATGTGCAGGATTTTTTTAAGGAAAATGTTAGGTACCTGGTATGGACCTGTAGGGACCCGATTCTCTGATTCTAGGGACCCGATTTTCTCTAATTCTAGAGACCCGATGATAATTTTCTGATTCTTGGGACCTGATTTTCAATTCTAGGGACCCGATTAACACCTTAAAAAAACTGTCTATGTGTATGCTTTACTGCTAAGCTATACATACCTCAACTATTCACCCATTGCTTGCCCACGATCCTCTTTGATATGTTTAGAGATAAAACAATATATCAACCTGTCCGATATATCAGGCCAACATTTAAGTTTTACTGATGCATTGGTATCAGCCAAAATGGCCGATTTTATCAGTTTCATGAGGTGTTGACAAAGCGCTATTATATTCCTCAAACATCATAACATGCAGACAACTTGTGCAAGAAAGCACAATGAACCAAGTCAACATAGTCAGCTTGCCGCAATGCTAGTAAGTGCATTCTAATAAACAAGCAGACAAGATGAACTATGGAGTACGTGTCGGCTACCGCAGCCAAAAGCATCATCATTAATCAGAATAATTAAAAATCATAGCAAGATACTGAAATTGCTGCAATTTGAAAAATTTTAGCTCATAAATTTTGATTTTTGAGGTGTTTGGATTTAAGGTTAGAGTTGGAAAAAAACTACACACCACTGTAATGCTTTACTACCTGAAAAACAACTCGCATACAAGAAATGGTCAGATGTTTTGCAGAGGTCAGAAATTTGACTTAATATGATATTTTAGTCCTTCCAAAGCATGAACCACATACAGTCATTTACACTGCTATCATTAAATTAAACATACACAGATATAAGTAAGTACTTTCCATGATTGGGGTAAACAGGGAATCAAACAGAAAATTCCTAATAGGAAATCGATTTCATATAAAATTACGTATCCCCAGTTCTGAAATTTGTAAGCAAAGCTCACACCATGGGTGAAAAGTTGGAAGGCTAAAGTTACAGCAAAGAAAACACTATCTAGTATCTCAAGACTAAAATGGACATATCATAACACAAGATCAGAGAACATCTTAAGTAACTGACTGACATCAAGAATACCAACTTATTCGAATATAATCTTCTATAAAACATGCATAGACAACCAAATACAAGATTGATAGATGTTACTTGAATTAATGTATATTACATTTTTTCAGAGTCATCCCAAGACCCATGTCATCCATTTACAAATCTTCGGAAGCATTTTCTTCTCCCATGATTACATTGTCATACATTTATTTCTCATGTGTTTTCAGTGGCCTAGACAGTAGACTAGAGTAAAATCTTTTCAACATTTGTTTGTTTTCAAAACTGAGATTTGTTTTTTATAGTTGTACACATTTAACTTTAAAATTAACAACAACAACAATGCACTAGCATGCTGAGCTTCATTCGATTACTCAGCTTTGTTTTTGATGAACTTCCAGTCGAAAAACTTGTTCCATCTCTGAATTTGAAACCAGCAATGCAATGCTAAGCAAGACAGTGCGCATATTGCAACTTTGTCGAAAACGCTTACTCCCGCAGCATTTTTGTATGTACGAGCTCACTCACTCAGCACTCACTCCGTAGCTGTGTTCAGTGGAAAGAGTTACACTTGTGCTAAATTTTGGTAATCTTCAATTTTTGTAACCTTGAGGTTTGATCTTAGCAACAGTGCGTAATTTTTTCTTTTTGTTTCATATGT
>JGI24159J19872_10010000_pt1 | contig 12438 bp, 10 predicted proteins | sample Ectturendosymbi4_FD_19872 | JGI IMG/M metagenome (IMG submission 19872)
GGGCGGCGGAACAGGAGGAGGCGGAGGAGCAGGAGGGGGCGGCGGAACAGGAGGGGGCGGCGGAGCAGGTGGAGGTGGAACGGGAGGTTCTGGAGGCAGCGGAGGATCTGGTGGTGGGGGTGGATCTGGTGGTAGCATTGGCGATGGGTTGTCATCTGGTCCGTTCTGGAACCCGTCAGACTGTCCAGTGGTTAGACCCATTCCGGAAACCGAATCACCAGATTCCTGTGGTTGTGAAAGGTATTGCAGACCCTGATAGTTTTTGCACTTTGCTGAACGAATCAGGTTTGAATCCTGATTGCGTTAATGCAAATGTTTTTGTTTTGCAAATAAGACTGCAGCTTTCCCTTTTGCTACAAACAGGTTAAAAATCATCGGTGGCATTATGTTTTGCCCGGATAAAGATCTCGTTTGAATCCGAGAAAGTTTGTTAATAATAATAGTCTAGAGCACCGTGTTTAATCCATGGTTGGGAGATGCATCAGTTCAGCAGCAGAGCAGTCCACATTCAAATGGAAGATGCTCGCAGACCGGCCCGTCGTTTGCTTTCAGTGACGTTGTACTCAAGCCTTACGTGGGCAAAGCCTCAAAATCTGTTTATCTAGCAACAGCAGCAGTGAGATCCTCCTGGACTCAATGGATTGAGAAGCGCGGCAACAATTAATAGTGCAACTTTTTTTTATCGCGCAGCACTGCGGAGCCAGAAAGAGACGTTATTGCTGGCAACGATACAAGTTGGGCACGGGAAGCTTGCGAGAGTGCTCTGGCGTCGATGATGCAGAACCCGCTGTGTGAGAATGGGCTTGGCGATAAGCAAAACGTCTTCATGCATCAGTGTATGAAGGATGTGATTGCATATAACGACAGCAAGAGTGCACAGATTGTAGCTGACGGTTACGGAGGAGTGTGCAGGTATGAATCGAACTGACTGGAGCTGTGATTCTAAACAAGAGAAAAATACGTAAACATTACTCGAAAAAGGTTTTTTTTATGCCTATCAAATTTACGTGTCTTTCACATTTTCATGCCTCTGATGCAGGGTCTCCAAACTTTTTTGTCAGACGGTCACACAAGCTACGACACAACAACTCAAGGGCGGTACATCTTACATAATGCAATTGTTTCGGGATATGTCACATTCTAGCAAATAAACTAGTTTTTCGTAAATATATTATTTTTCAATATTGACAAAATGTCTTTGCCCCTGGATGAAGTGGCTTCGCGGCCGGTTCAAATGGTTTTGCGGGCCGGATTTGGCCCGTGGGTCGTAGTTTGGAGACTCGTACTCTAATGGGATAAAAGCTTTGTAACAACGACTTGTTTTGCATAACATGTTTGACTCCATAAGCCCAATGATTTTGTTGGGAACAGTTGCACGTCTAAAGCATTTTTCAGACTTTAAATTTTATTTTTTTCGTTTTTTCTTAATTTCAACTTTTTCCGAAATATTTTTCAGTTTTGTTTTGCAATTACGAAAAACGAAAAATGTCTTTTCAATTTAACTGCAGGTTCACTCTGAACATTCCCGACCCGTGCATATCGAATCCTTGTCAGAACGGTGGCGTCTGTGTCAACCAAGATGGCACGTCGTACATCTGCAACTGCACTTGTGGATGGAATGGGACTAACTGTGAAATTCAAATTGGTAAGTCTATCGCTGTGTTATTTGCAGAAGTCTCGAGGTAAAAAATGACGATTTTTCACATCTTGTCTCGTTTGTTTCAAAACGCTGCCATGTGATGAACTAGAACTTGTGCTGATTGTGTTTTTGTGTATTAGTGTTCAAACCGTTAAACATGCAAAGACAAAATCGATATCACGTTAATATTACGCACCCTGAAATCTTGTTTCAATCTTGCTTTCAATTGCTACCCACTTGATGCCATTTTTTGCGTCAGTTTTATTTCTTGACGTAAATAATTCCTGTCCGGGTGGAAGAAAGTAAACGCATTAAAGTTATGGTTGTGATTTAATCGCTTTTGTAAACATTGCAACACTATTGTGATGACAAAATAGCTGTTCATTAAAGTTGCTTAGTTCTCCGTCAGGACGAACCACGTTATTTTGAACCACACGTTCTTTCACGAGTACAGAGTATGAACTTTTTGCTATCATAACAATTCATAGGTGAAAGACTGTCTCCACTGTGAGCGAACCAGATCAATATCACGATTGACTTTGAAAAATGCATGTTGTATTTCAGATCTCACTCAGATAAAAATTTGTTTTCAAATTCGTTTTTAAGGGCAATCGCTGTAGCGCCTTTAGTGCATTTGTTCATGAACTGCAGCGGCAGCACCGCTACGTCTGAAGATATGGGGTGGTTATAACAGTGTCTCATGAGCAAACTACCGAAGCGGATGTTAAACTATTTGCTGTATGTTTAGATGAATGTGAAGGAAACCTCTGTCAGAATAACGCCCTGTGTGTTGACGAACAATGTGGATACCACTGCAACTGCACATCCGGGTTTGCTGGATTTTACTGCGAAACACGTGAGTTGAGTTTTCATTGTAGTTCTGCAATCTCTTAACAACTTCATAGACGGCGCATTGTCAAAGTAGCAGACTGAGACTATAGCGGGGCAAAATTGCTCTTGAAGGCAAATTAGCAAGCTCTTAGATTTACGTGCGGAGTTTCAAATGGCATAGATTTAGCACCATGTGAACTTTAACCTCTATTCAATCTGTTTTATCTCAGTGACGTATCCGCCTTTTCAGAAGATAAAGCGTCACGTGATGAACGTATCAGACAAATAATAAAATGGTTTTACACACTTTGCAACAGAGCGTCAGCCAATCTCCCTTACATGAAAGCTTAACACGAAGCTCGGCTTTTCACCCAGCCAATACTTCAGTCACGCGGCAGATTCAAAGTCACGTAATGCCGAGGAATAATAAATACGTATTAAATTTATTGCATATTGATAGATTTGCAGACTGGCGTTCTTTTATTTGTTCTTTAGCGTGCATGTATCCTCTGGGCTTGGAAGTGAGATACATCCTTGATGAGCAGATGAGCGCATCTTCTGTTCTCCCGTACAAGCGCATATGGTTCATGAGTTGGGCAGCTCAAGAAGCTCGACTCCGCAACCGTGGCTGGTGCGTTTGCACGATGCGTTGACATGCTCGCAGTTGCAGCATGGCCTTGCTTTCCTCTGAACTTCCTTTAAATTCCGCACCGCACAACCTCTGTCACGTTGGTGCATGATGATGGCATATTGCCGTGGCCGTCCGTAAAATCCACCAACCTAGTTGTTTTTGCTTTTTTTGTCACTACTACCGACGTCGAAAAGTTATGCAAATAATTCTGTTCGTCGCTTGATTACGGCAAAGAACTGTAGTATAAAACAAATAGAACTTACTTATGCAAATGGAAAGATCCAATATAGATCCTGTTCCTCGCACGGACGCTTGTAGTTTCCAGTTCTTCGTGCGTTTTTTATCTTGGCTTCAAGTGCATAGAAGTATTAATGTGCCAAGAAGCCATTTTACTGCAAATTTATCCTGAAATTACGCGTTTGCATTAATCACGAAAAACGTAACTGAATACTTCTTACGCAGGGTTTCAGCTTGGATCCCATCCAACAACGACTGGAATCCATGGCTTCAGGTGTCTTTCAAAGAGAGAACTCGCGTAACAGCGATTGCCACGCAGGTAACTACACTGCTGTGCCAATCGCATAAACGCATTTTACTATGTACACCTCGCGATCCTAATTTTGAAACCTAGAACGCGTGTTTATGCTGTTGCTATGCAACCAATAACAGGACATTGTAATGGTCAAAATATCGCAGCTTGTAATGTAATGGTGCATCCGCCCAAAAATGAGCTAGGCTTGGTTGAAAATGAAATAAAGTGTGTCTGTCGCCACAACAATTTTTTCTAATTTTGCGAACCTGTTGAAATGCGAATTATCAACGCATGCTGACGCAATCTTCACTTCTGCTTTTCTGGCTCCAGGGTGTTGACTACGATCAGTGTCTTCCTTCGTGGATCACCTCCTATCAAATCGGCACCAGTGACAACCAAACGCACTGGGTATTGCATCCCACGACATACGTAGGAAATCGAGATTATAACGGCATCGTCAAACGCAACGTAGCGCCGCTTGTGGCTGGAAAATATTTCAGATTCTATCCGCTGGAGGCGCACGGGAAGCGCGCTTTGCGGCTTGAACTTTATGGCTGCCCTGCTTGTGGTAAGTGTTTTGCGAAGAACTCATGGCTGTCTAAATATTTTAAAAAAAACTGGATAAATTTTGCTTGACGTCTAAGTAAAGCAACATTTTCCTACTTTGAACTCTTGCGCGTTGTCTTGTTAATGACCGCGAAAGCCCAAACGCTTTTAGATAATTTTCGGCCACAAGTAGCTGACCACTTGCGCTGGAGAGTCAATGAATTCGTTGTAAGATGTGTTGTTGAATTAACTTTATGATAAACAAAAAATAAGTATTTTTTTAATTTAACATTTTTTGTACGTCACTGCCAGGCAAAGTTTTAAATGTAAAGGTGCCTTTTTTTGTTTATCAGAACGGACTTTCAAAAACACATCGATGGCTTCAATAACTCTATAGTCTATCGCAATCGCTCAGTTAGTTATGGCTGAAATTGCCTCTAACGCACCACATTGACTGTCGCGGTCTTTCTAAATTTTTTCAAACTATGAAGATTTTTTCCACACAAGCAGCACTGCTAGTGAGAACGTTAATAGTTTAATGTCGAGGACAAAGAAAAGTTCACAAGTTTTTAGATGTAAATTTTTCTTTGTAAGTTGAATTTTTGCTTGTTCCCTGGACAATTTTTTAAACCTTATTTCTGCCCTGTTAGAAGTCGTCGTAGCTGACATAGTGTCGTGGTGAGCAGAGAATTTTTGTGGTGAGCTGAAGTGCCGGACTGAAGGAATCCCACCTTCGTCATCTCTTGATTCGAAAACAAACAAAAAGCGCACACGCAAAAAAAGTTTACGCGTGCACAAAATAGTTGAATATTTATAAAACACTTGGTAACCTCCGTCTTATTTAAAATGTACGAAATCTGCAATACCCTGCGACTGGCGTTGAGCTTCCAGCTACTGCAGTACTTTCTTCTGCACAGCCTCAGCGATGCTGCGCTAAGAGTGTCATTTGGATGAAGTTGAAACTTCGCGTGGAACTGTAGAAGATACTGTGTTAAACGTGTTAAATAAAAAAGCAAGTTTTTCAGTCGACTAGTTGCTGATAGCGCAGTGTTCAGCAGCTGTACACTACTTACTGTCTTCACTTGCTGAGCAAGAAAACGAACGAACGATCTTTTGTAACCAACGTGCGTGGCAGCAAGACATTGAAAAGTTTGATTTGAAAAATTTTCCGTGTCCGACGATGAAATTCTAAGTGTTCATAACGGTTCATGCGAAAACACGTTCAGCGTTTAAAATATTGCGACGTTTGTTCGAACGACTCGGACCCGATGCGACTGTGATGGCTGTCGAAGCTCAAATCTTGTTTTTTTTGTATTGCAGATTGTTGCGGCACACTGGGTATGGAGTCGTCTGATATTCTCGACTGCCAGCTGAGTGCGTCGTCCTATCTGTCGAGGAATTGCCGCCATTGTTCTCGTGGCCCCCCTGCCCTGCCTAGTTACGGACGCTTGAACTGCAAGGACAGTACCTGGATTGCTGGACTCGACGATGATGCTCCGTGGTTCCAGGTGGACTTCGCTGTGCCAAAGAACCTGACCGGAGTGATCACGCAAGGTTGGTGTCTTAAACTTTTAACTTTTCAAGAGATGCACGCTTTATCAAGAAAGCTGTTCGCGTTGCAAGTTTCTTTCGACCTCCGACTCTTGGAAAGGATCTTGCTTCGCTTGATTGTACGTAGGGTAGAGTCAGACAGGTTCTTAAAAGCCTGGTGAAAACTTCCCATTACTTGTTGTTGTTCACGGCCTTCTATAAAAATTTGTGCGACCGTGAACAAGTAATAATATAAGTCATAGCGCCTGTATCAACAAAACCCTTTGTCTATTGCATGAGGATACTTAGTATAAAGACGGCCAAGCCAACGTGTGGAAGCAGGCTAGGCTCAGTGCTTGGAAACAGAACAGAAATAACGCAAAAAATATCATGAACTTACTGGCGACTGTAATTCATAAAGCTAAACCTAATGGCAATAGCGAAAAAGTTGTGCACCTCTGAACTAAAGCTTTTCGAGCGTGTGTCCGCGACGAGGCCGCGGCACTCCAAAACTAGAAGGATGAGCGCTGATTGGTTCACTAACGATAGTTTTGCTCTTTTCAGGTGGGAAAAGAAAACAGAAGGTGTATTTTGTGACACAATTCAACGTATCGCACAGCTTGGATGGAAGTAATTGGACAGTCTTGCCAGAGGTAGGATTTGGTCAAAGGGATGTTTTCTCTGAATAAAATTGCAGTACATTATTCCTGGAACCTGCAAGGCCAAGGTTTTCAGTTGTACTGTATTTTAGGCCCCATTATTTAAAGACTTTTAATTTGAGGCAGAGTACTTTTCGTTTTGATACTTCAAATTGCTAAGAATTCTTGCAGATTTTAACTTATTGCATATCCTTTCAATTTTTTACTTATAGTGGCGAAAATCAGCAGTCAAATTTAAATCTTATGGGATCATTCTTAAACTTAATCTTGAACAACAACTGTACGAAACAAACAGTGGAAAAACAATCAAATTGAAAACAATTGCAACTGCTTTCATGTTCCTGTGTGTTTTAGTTTTCCCAGCTTGTTACAAACTGTGTCGAAGCTGCAAAGCATTTTCAGGAAGCCCATGCAGTTTTGCCGACGTTTACAGTTACACGGGAGTCGGAGTTGCGTATGTATGGAGAGGAATAGATTTGGATTCTCCGAAAATGCAAGCGAAGTCGGGGTCCATAGACTCCGCTCATCTCTAGTTTGATATGGATTTGAATGATAGGGGGGTCTCTTGAACGGGGGGTCTCTTAGGAATGAGCTCCTTTCCGTTTGTTGTTGGGTTTGCAAATTCCATTAGAGCTTCATCGGTCGAAGCGGGTTACAGCCGAATTTTCAAGTCTTCATTACAATCGATTTCAAATTCTGCAGAAGTTCTTGCTGTATTGCGATCATCGAGTACTGTACTTCAACTTATTTATTATCAGGTATGTGTATTCAAGCGGTTTGAGAACCAAACAAACTAACCAGAAAATCTTTGTATATCTTTCTCACCTTTCGACAATGAGCACATTTTAACCAGAGCTATGTTGGCGAACGTACGTTAAGTACGTTTCGGCCGCAAGCGAAAACATTTCGGACGCAATCGAAAATAATTTACTGCAGATTGACGATTGGTCGCAAGCTGCCGCGTTTAGCTTGACGTATGCGGCCGTTTGGGAATGATTGCAAAATATTCTGTTTGTGGTGTTTTCACGCAGCTGGTGAATTTCTTTAAGCAACCCCCCACAATCTCACACGTCACTTGCTATTTTGATGCTACGTCTAACAATAAACTATGCTTCAGACGTTTACGGGGAATCAAGACAGGAACGGTCAAAAGAAGAACACGTTCCCAGAGGCGATCATTGCAAGGTACCTGCGAATTCATCCTCTCGAGTGGGAATACTTCGCTGGGTTGCGTCTTGAAGTGCTTGGTTGTCAGCCGCTCACTCGACTGAAGCCATGCGACGGTGGTTGTGGCGCCAACCCTTGTGCACTGAACATCACCACAACGGTAAGTCCGACTGGATCGGATGACGATGATGATGACGACGAACGGAGAAGAGGCGGAAATCGAAACCGCGGGAACCGCAACCGAGGAAACGACCGCAGGGGTGGGGGTAAGGGTTGGAGACAGCGCAACAGGAACAGGGGCAACAGAAACTGGGCTCGCAGAAAGCGACGAAACATCCGCGGATGAATACCAACAAGGTGTTGGTCGCTTTCAGCCCTGGTACATTGTATATATTCCATAACGTGACGTGTTATGCAGCGTATCCAGTAGTGACGTTCGAAAATTCAAAAAATAACATTTGAATGCATCGCAAAGCGATCTTTTGCTGTTGAAACAGTATAAAATTTTAATCGGAAAATAAATATCTGACAAGTTCGTCTTCAAATGAGTGGTTTTCGGTTGGTGGTGCAAAGAAGAGAAGCTGGACCAGTTTTTCGCTTTTCGTACTGCTACGAAAGCAGTAAAGCAAAGAACCTGATGTGTAAGCCACTGCTTGTTTCTATTCAGACAACTTCTCTTCAGCATATATAGGTAGTTGTTTTCGTCATCGCAAAATGTATCTGTTAAAAGCGCAAGAGTGGAGTTTGCAACTGAGCATCATAGTAACTAACAAGTCACCCGTGCTGAACTCTCTACTAAGCTACTGTACACAGCGCTCAAAAATGATTATGTGCCTATCATTCATCTTCTGGGGCGCTAGGACATTTTGTCTACCCTGTATATTTGCACATACAACACCATCAGCAACTGTAGTAATAAAGCATAACCAGGGTAAGTGGAGGTAAACCTTTTCTCAACAACCTACGTCCTAACGTTGTGTTGCGATCGGAAAGCCCGAGCGGCATGTGCGCAAAGCTTCACACTGTGTCAGAAAGCAAGAATAGAGATCACACGCCGCGATCACTCTTCACGTGTGCTCGTCGTCACGTTCAATCGTTCACATGTTAGTATCGGCAGAGCTTGCACGCCACGAACACTCTATTATTGCTTGTTTGCGCCACATATATATCGGTGTTGTTCTTCGCGCACATTACGTTCGTGGTGAATCGCACATTCAGCGCAACGCCAGCGGAGTGTTTGCAACAGTTGCATGACTGACGTGTTCGAAAATTCTTGGCGTACCTTTCATCAGAAAGCTACAACATTCCAATCTACGATCCTTACAATGAATAATGGTGTTGAAAATGCTATGTGAAACACCTGGACTGGGTGCAGAAGGAACATTTTCTAAAACAACAGGGTGAAGAGTGGCATAGCTTCAGCAACGGCAAAAAAAGGAAAAATTGCTTTCCTGTCAAAACGATGTAGTGCTCTGAATCAAAAAAAATATTGTGTTGCAGAAAGTACTCTCGCGGTTGAACTGAACCAAAATCAGTTTGAAAGGGTAGGCCTTGAAGGAAAAGCCCTACAAGATCGTAAGCCGGAAATCAACGTTTACTGAAAATATTCTAAAAACCGTATAATATGTGATAAATACCCACGACAATGCCAGGCACCCTCAGAAAACCTACGCGTGGCTACGGTAAAAGAACACTCTAGCTGAAGATGCAAAATGCCACTCTGGTGGAGCCCACATGCCTGAAGCACTCTGTCATTAAGCATGCCGAAACCCTGCTCGTTTGATGCATGCTAAACCCCCATCGCTGTCAACATAACAACGAACAAACCACTGTGGTAGAACATAACAAAAACCTCTCGTTACGAATACAAGAATTCAATTACCATGATAGTTCTGCATGTTGAAATGTCTGGAAAAAATGTGATGCTTATTGCCGTGCCACACTTCATAATCCTACTCCACAAACACGCCTGCCAACTCTCTCTCATCTCCACATTGGTGATGCAAGCAAGTGCTCTTCTCTTCTATCGCAGGGTGAACAATGCCAGGGTCAGCGGGAGAACATAGGCGTAGTTAGGGGAGGGGCATGGTCCCCCAAACGTTTAGCATATATAGTCATTTTGTGCTTTGAGAGGCGGTATCCCAAACCAAGTAGCGTTATTCGCCTAAAATTAAACATTTCGGCCCTCCCAAAATTTTGGACAGGCTACGCCACTACGGGAGAACAATTATTTGATAGGGAATGACGGTTTCTTGGACCACATTTATCTTAAAAAATCATTCCAGTACCCAGCTGGCTTCATCAAAGCATGTTAAGCCCCTCTGAAAGGCTTTAAAACCCTGCTCAGGTGTACTTGAAAATCTAACACCGTCGGTATCACTGCCCTCATTGTGCAAGTATTGATCCCATCATAACCAACCAAGGCTTACGCAAACGTTGTAGGTTGCACAGGCTCGTTTTTCAACAATCAGAACTTATTCCCAAGCTGATCTCACCCTAAAACGGTAGCTTTTTCCATGTTGAAAAAATTTTATCATTTCAAAACCAAATACATATCGCTCCTAAAATCACCGCGGGTGGTTGGTATCGAAACGATACGAAAAATGCCGCCAGTAGCCCTTATTGGCGGTCTGTACAAGATCCATGTCGTGTTGTATTCGAAGCTGGCAGAAGTACAGTACATGCAAAAAAAGTAAATTAGGTTGAGAGGAAATTGTTGTGAGTTTTTGCACATAGCGTCCATTCACCCAAAATGGGCACATTCTATTAGAACAATACATGGAAATCTACTGCACAGTATGCACAGAACTGCACTATATTTGAGAAGAAATCGATGCTTTTAGTATGGGGCAAGCGACCCCAATATCGATCACAAAATCGTTGAAACAATGTGGATTCACACATGTAGCGGCGGTAACACCTGTTTTGAGTTAACCCATGTGTTTCTAGGTCACAGCAAGTCGGGGGGCTTTTGGGGGGTAAGCTTCCCCAAACAAAACTCCAAGCCCCCCCAACTTGAAACAGGACTCAGTATAAATCAGTTGAGTTTTGTCACTTTTTAGAATGTCAAGCCCCCCGCAGAAACGCAAAGCCCCCCTAGTGAAAACTTTCTGGCGACGGTTCTGGTCACAGCAGGGTTTGTTTTACAGACTAGAGATGGCACAGGCCGCTAATGGTCCGTCCGGTTTTTGGGCGGTCCGCTGACGATATTTTAGCGGTTGGATTTCACCGAGCCGCCCGCTAATGTTGAAAAAACCTTTGAAATTTTTTTGAGTTGAAAGAACCACTCAGTGGCAACAAAAGTGAGTGAAACCACTTGGAATCTGCTTGGCATTGGTTTGGTGATGCTGCATTTTCAGGCAAAATTGCTTTTCCCACATGTGAGCACTCCGTCAGGCACGACTAGCAGCAGTCGCAGGAAACTTTTCGTGTATGGTGGTAACTTCTTCAGTGCTCTCACTTTTAAGGACTTTGTCCCTAGATTGGAACTTTTGACCCATTTTAGGGATTTTCGGAAAAGTTTGCAAATGTCTAAAATGAATCATTTGAGTTTATTTTGCAAATCATGTTTGGTTCTATTTTTAACACTTATCATGGCACTCCGATTTTATGTTGCATGGCCACAGATTTGGTATTGTTGTAGACATTTCTGGAGTTGCAGTTTTGAGAGCCCTGAACTTTTTGCACGAGCGTGGCGGTTAGCGATTTTGGTGCTGAGTGGATTCTTGGAGAGAACGTGTTATGCAACGTTTAGATGGCCTGCTATAGGTATTTTTTATATTAATGAGGTCTTTCAAAATGTCTCCGTTTTTCCTACCTTAGCACTGTGAACGCTGATATTTAGTCTCCGCTGTTCGTTCAAAGTCAAAGTACATCGTTGCGTTTCCAATAGTTTTTAAAGCAATTATGGTTTTGAATGTGATTTTTTGACCTGGCATGTCTGCTGTGGCTTCTTGTTAGATTTTTCATGTCACAAAATCCTGTTGTAGTCCACACATCTTCATAACAAGTTTTCCCAACGCGACTTGTCGGTCACGTCGTTGATGCCATATCGGTAGGATAGAATTGCCTAACCATGTCGTAACAACTAACAATGAAACGTTTTCATTGATAAAGAGATATTGGATGCCTCCCTTCGCCGCCTTAACACTATAGCTGCATGTCTGACCAGCTGCTGATGTGGCATAACGCTGCAGCATATTCAGTATATTGTGCACAACGTCAAGTAAGTGCCAGTCTGTGGAATGCAAGAGTATATAGTTGAAGGAGTACATATATTAAAAGTGTATACAAACATTACACTGTTACTGACATGAAGGTTACAGAGCTGACATAAAGGTAATTGCACGACAAGCGCTCACCACCACAGTTTGTGACAATCTGCTCAATGCGAAAGCCACCCTGTGAGAGGAGCACAAGCAGCCGCTGCCTCCCTTCGTGACTTCCCCTGACTTGAAGAAGATATACGCAAATTCAGATGTATTGACCATGAAAATGATTAGAATCATATAATAACTGCACCTTTTCAACATGAAAGGACAAATGTTTATGCAATTTGTTATTTTGGATCCCTAATTCGTTTTGCACATTTCATGATTATGGTAGGGGAGGAACTCCCTTCCTTGCCTCCCCTGACGGCCCGTAACTGATTTTTTAGCATTCAGATTTTTGAACAACTTTCTTGTCCTGAAAAACAGAGTTGCTCCGAAACTTTTCACTGTGTTGAAATATTTTTTATCTTTCAGCACTTTTGAGCAACTTGTGCTTGCCCTGAAAAACAGAGTGTGCCCTGAATTCTTTTTATTGAATATATATTTTTAATTTTAATCATTCAGAATTTTGAACAGCTGGCGCTTGCCCTGAAAAACAGAGTTTGCCCTGAAATTTTTCACTGCATTGAAAT
>JGI24159J19872_10010001_pt1 | contig 12438 bp, 5 predicted proteins | sample Ectturendosymbi4_FD_19872 | JGI IMG/M metagenome (IMG submission 19872)
ATGTAAGTGCACCTTATATAAAAAAATGAGGCATTTTTGTGACATTGGGTTACACAATTGCAATTTCTTGTTGGATTATAATGATTTGACCCTGTTGTGTGATTAGATCATGCCAACTCTATGAAAAGTGGTACCAGATTGTATACATGCATACTGCAAATAGAAGCTGGATTGTTTAGGAAAAAAAGGAATTTTCAAAATCAATACCAACAGTAGTCACAATAACAAATTAAGTTTTAAAAAAATGAAAAAACCACTTGTTTTCACTGCAATAAATATTATGGTTTGCCATGAATTTGTTTGTCATACATTCACCGTTATATCAAGCATGCTTACATTTACCACTAGATATTGAAGTATGTGGTTTCGGATATATATTTCTGCAAATGTTAAGCATGGTTTAGGTCAGTGGTTCCCAAGTGGAGGTCTGTGGATGCCCAGGAGTCCACAAAAAGATTTTCTGGGAGTCGTCCATGACCTTTGTATATATATATGAAAGCACCCAATAGTACAAAAAGCCAAAAAATATAGTGGAAATTGACCACAAAACAAAAAACACCAAAAAATGAGAAGTAAATGTTTCCACAAAAAGTTGCATATGGTCAAATGAAAAGAAGTAGTGAGTTGTGGAAACAGTCAGCTGGATTCTAGCTAGAATTGGAACTGTTGATTCAGCAATCAACAGCAATGAGACTAATTAAAAAACTTACTGGGTTGATCAGCTTCTATTTTTGCCCATAGAAAAACCAAATTTCAAATCTAACCCTTACTTCAAACGTTATTGCTATCGTTTATCACTCACTCAACCTGTCAACCCAAACTCTCACAAGAGAAGAGACTACAGAATTACGTAGAACAACAGAGACATAAAAACAAACAGACAAAGAAAAATGAAGTAATCATTTACATAACACAGATGATGTTGAGCAAGCAAGGCATGTTGAGTTGAAGTATACAGATGAACATGTGAGTCATACACATCGGTGAGAGAAGTGAGTGACAATGAAGGTGTGAACCAGAAAGCCATACAGCAACCTTACAGGACAAAGGCATGTAGTAAAGGCAAAGAGCAATTTTTATCAACACAGACCATGAAGAAGCAACACAGTTACCCCTGGACAGTAACAGAGTAACACAGTGGCATATGTCTCACAGGGCACATATCATTCCCTGCTCAGGGGGTAAAGAGACAAGGGAAGAGATCATAACAGTCAATCAGAGATGTCAGATATAGCAACAGATTACAGAAGGTTTAACAATAAAAACCCAAACTTTCTCACTGACTAAATCAAAGCTCAAACTTTCACACTGCCAGAAAACTTTGTGAGGTGATTATACAGTGCAGGCTGGCTGGACCAACCATCCTGTGATGATGCCTGCAAGAAGGTGAGCTATATGGACAGTGTCTCCAGGTTCAGTGTTAAAAAAAAGAAAAGTTAGCTGGATTATTTCACCTGGATAAAAAAAACGTTTTTAATGCATTGGAAAATACTATAAAATTTCACCAGATGTTCGTCTGATTCCAAGGTTGTTTTTTTGTCACCATGTCATATCAAATTTTACCAGATTTTCAAAACTGGTGGCACATTTTACCATCTGGCAACACTATTGCTGAATAATTCAACAATTGGTGAACAAAATTTTCACATTTTCTTGCCTAATGCCAAATGTCCCACCATTATCAGCACTTGTTACACAATTGCATTCGTTAGACAGTTTGATTGTTATGCCATGTCAATATTTCATGTGATAAGTTCCATGAAAGATTTATGATTTTTGGTGCACAAAGTGGATGACAGTCTTTTCTAGTAGAGACCAGTTGTATGTAACAGTATTAGCTGGTTTCAGTAAGTGGGTCCACAGCTTTTATCCAAATTGCCAAAAGGGCCCATGACACTGAAAAGTTGGGAACCACTGGTTTAGGTGTTATCAGTAGCTTCAATCTAATGCATCAAAACTGTCATAGAAAATCACCACCACCATTTAGACCAGGGGTGACGAACCTATTTGCTGTCGCGGGCCACTTTGTCAGTTACCGCTGAGTAAGCGGGCTGCACCACTTTTTAATCATACTATGAAACCTGTTAAAAACCAAAAAAATTGTTCATCAACAGAAACAAACAACAAACGAGATTAGAAGCGAGTCAAAGAAAGTTCAAGACTGCTGGTCTCATCTGAATGCTTCGCGGGCCGCACGAAATTGTTTTGCAGGTGGCATGCGGCCCTGTTCGTCACCTCTGATTTAGACGAATCTGAAGTGGGGCAACCACTTGTTGCACTCCACAGTTCAATTAATAGGATGATCTTACTTTGCTAGGGTTAAACAGCAGTTTTGCCCTTGAACTACTAGTGCTGCAATGTTGGGTACAAAAGTGGTTGGTTAGGATTGTAAGATCAGACATGGTGTCCTACTGCTAATTTCCTGGTTACAGTAATTGATTCCATGTTGTTTTTGCCTGCTTTCTCTATGCATGGACACTAACTGTATGCTTTGTTGTATAAGGTCTTGCACTACATTCAGCAGCTTTTTTGCTGTTAATGAAAACATCTGTTTGTTAACATATCCAATGCCATTTCATTTAAACCATTGTTTTTACCTTGTTTCTAATCAAGTAATATCATATGAAATTTCACCCTGGCCAATGTATATAACACTCACCTGCAGAAATCATGTCTGCTAAGGTTGTGTTTTTTTTTGGAAATCCTGCATTAACAAGAACAACACCGGTGTTCCTTTATATGCATTTCAAGGTTGATGGCTTTTGCAACCTGTTCACAAGCAACTGTTTTTGTTGTTACTTCATAATTGATAAATTGCTATTATTTGAAATTCCTAGATTCTGATGAGCCTAGAGTGAAGCGAACAAGAAAGGTTGTCAGTTCAGGTGTGCATGAGAAACAATATTCATTGAGGAGTACAAAGAGCTGCAGGTAATGCTGTTATTTTTCATGACACAGAGTCTTTTATGCAATTTAATATAACCTGGCAGTTGTTTCTTGTCTGTATATTGAGAGCTAAAATGTTTCATGTACAATTTCAGCTATTCAAATAAAATGTGTTTCCAAAAAACTTGAGTAAATATTTCATAGTAAAAATAGGCAGTTAACATGTTGAGAGCTGTTGTATGACACACTTGTACTTTGAAATCACACCTGAGCCACTATTTTCACGTCACTTTTCAGCTCCAAATAACTTGCCAGGTGATTGAGCTAAAGCTGTTCAAACCCTCAAAAGATGCGACAAATCTTCTAGTTTGGATTTTTTTTAATTGGAAAGTTTTGGATTTTGTTTTTTTTGTGTGTGACATCATAATAGGGGTAGGTTACCAGGCCCTGGGAACTAATGTCAAGAGCCAATTTTTGACTCCAGTTTTGTAGTGAAAACTAAGCTAAAATACAAGTCTTTAGTCTGAGCCTTTTTGATTAGCCATCTAGCATTTGTGGTTTGAAAGGTATGTCTAAAAAATCAATAATTAATTAATTAGGGGATTAATCAATTAATTTGTTGTTTTTAGGCCATAACTTTTGAACCTGTAACGCTGAAAAGGGCTCTAAAGACTCAGGTTATAGCCTAGTTTCCAATAAAAACTTGAGTCAAAAAATTGGCTCCTGCAGTTGGGGTCCAGGGCCTGATGACCTCAGCTAAAAATGCTTAAACCTACCGCCTTATAATGTAACCGACGGCCACAAAAAAACTGAAATCCAAAAAGTTTAAGTCCAGGTTTCTAAATTAAACTACATCAGCAATGATGCATTTATGAACGAAAGTATGCTGGAAAAACAATGTGTTAATTAGCAAGTACCACGTCTTCATTGTTTGAGCCAGTTGTTGAAATCCACTGCTTGGCCACACTAAATCTCGGGGCAAGTGTTATGCAGCCATTTGATAGTCTCGTCATCCAGAACCGTCATGCGTTCCATAGGGAGGTCATTGGACATTTAACACCTTGGAGTCCACACTGTATCATGGGTTTTCACCCAATCAGCACTGTCTTTAATTGTCATTGTCACATTGCTAGGCCTACACATTGTCAAGTTGTCAATGCAGACGCGTTTAACTCTAATTTTCAGGTAAGATGCCAAGGTACAGGAAGAACATTTGTGTAAAATTTGATTCCAAATGACCATGCACTAGAAAAGTTACTGCATCTCATGCAACAACTTACTGAAATGAACTTGTTTGCGATAGCATGTTGCTAGCGACACGCAGCAAAAGACGCGTGCTGAGCTGTGACCAGCAGTCTGGATGCTCGATTCATAAATTAATAACTTAAAAAGTTCTTGCTGGAATGAGTTCAAATTTTCAGGAAAGAGGCATAACAACAAGAAGGACATTCTTCTAAATTTTGGTGGCAAAACAACTAGTTTAAAAAAAGTTAAGATTAACTATGCATCAACTTCCTGGATCCAGTTAGGCACAGTTAGCCGCATGTAGCAAATGTTAATCCAAAGTGCTGTGAACAGAATTCGGTTGCTCGATTCATAAATGAATGACTCGCAAAGTTTTTGATGGATTGAACTCAAAATTTCAGGAAATATACATACACACCAGAAGAACATTCATGTAAATTTAGTTGCAAAAACACTAGTTTTAAAAAAGTTATGGTGTTTCATAAAACAAATTCTAAACCTTGCTGAATAGGATAAACTTTTGTAGACTACGTGGTACCATAGCAACAACCCGAATGCACGTAACTCCAAAGGTTTTTGTTAGATTTACTTCAAATTTTAAGGGATGATGTGCACAGGTATGAAGAAAATTTGTGGAAATTTTCATTGTAAAAGTACGAAAGAAGTTATGAGAGTTTGAATGCAGGCATGAATATTCTCGTGTGGTGGTGCCAAATGTGTTAAGGACAACATGGTCAACGGTTGTTCCTCTGCGCCACACAAGCCACAGAAGGTATCGTACCCCATTTGAGTAAACAGGAGCGGAAACGTCTGACACTGGTGTGGAGGCAGTTAAGCCAGATCCACATTGTTCTTGACAGGACCGTTCCAGGTGGGTGGGTGCCAATGTTGGGTATGAAAGTACAGAGTCTTGTAGTGTTCTCCAACCACTCCGCGTTCCATCGTTGATATCCGCCCAGAGTGCTGCACTTCTGTTGTTGTCATCAGATGAACTGATGAGTTGTTGTGTGGTGGGTACAAATGGATGTCTCGACTTGAGATGCTGTGGATTCCCACCTGGTGGACATGTGAGTGCAGAGTGGAGCAGATGTCCTCATTCCATAACACAGCGTTCTAGAGACAGTGTGACTCCATTGCAACAAAGCTGAGCAGGTTGGATGCCCACAAGGATAGAAAATTGTCTGTTGGTGTAGGACACAGGCTTCCAGTCACAGTTCNNAAGGCGTCTATGACAGGATCAATGAGGTGGCGTGAGCACTACTGCACCAGGCTGGGTTGCAGTACTCTGTTGTTGAATAGAACAGGGCTAGGGTGGCTGTTCAAAACTTTATTGCTCCAGCAAGCCTCCCCACGAGTGCGACACATGATGTCGAAGTGACTTGCGGTGTCAGAAATGCGTGATCCTGTCCAACATTACTCAGGGCATTTCGGCTTGGAGCAAAAGGGCAGAGTTTCATCATTGAAATTGACTTTCAGCTCACATTTGCTTCTATGTTGTTATGATAGAAGACTGCCAACGCTGTCTTTGTAGTGCTGAGCATTAACTTCCAGGCCAGGAGGTATTTTTACCTATAGTTGCCATGTCTTTGTTGAGCACTCCTTTCCCTGCTTGCAAGTCTCCATCAGCATGCATGATTGCTAGGTTGTCAGCATAAGCATGTACATTGTGGAGATGGTAGTTGGCAAGTCAGGTGTGTCTATGTTGAAAACAAGGGGTGCCAGGACAGATATCTGTGGGATACCATTATTGAGGCGTCCTAACCTGCTCCGTTTGTTGTTACCAGCTATAAGGGTGAAGCTACGATTGCCAACCAGCTCCATGATAATGCAGACCATGTGCCTGTCAGATAGCAATTGCAGTAACTTGCAGGTGAGGCTGCGATGCCATACAGTGTCTTAGGGTTCTGTGGGATCGACAAACGCAGCTCCGACCTTCTTCTTAGACAAAAGCTATCCTTGATGTCTTGCATCAGCAAAGTGACCTGGTCTACAGTCAACTTCTCATGTTGAAAGCCGGTTTGTTTTGTGGGAGTAATGGGACAATGACTGGTTCGAACAAGTGCAGATGAATCTCTTGAGGATCTTGAAGGGACACAGTAGAGATATTGGGCCATTACTCTTTGGGTCCCCAAATGGCTTATCTATCTGAGGGATCAAAACTAGTCGTGCTCTTCTCCAGATACTGTGAAATGTAAGTTGGCACATGCAAGTGAAGAAATCATATAACCAGAATTTGGGAGCTGATCTGACATGGAGTATAAACTCCGAGAAAATATAATCCAAACCCAGATATTTTCTTGGCTCTTCGTGGTTGAGGGTGGCAGCAAGCTCCCCTGGCATGACGGGCCAGAGATGCAATCTCCTCAGATGCATTGCTGCTAAGGACTGACCCAGCTAGGGAGAAGTTGGGTATCACTAGCTTGTCTGTGGTATTGCAGTGGATCTCCTGAAGGCTGATGATGAGTTGTTGTAGGCTAGCTGCTCAATTATGCTAATCTTGCTTGCATTGAGTCCTTCAGTGTTCAGCTGCAGTATGCTGATCTTAGACGGCAGGCATGCTGTCACACCTCAAAGGGCATTTTCCTACCCATCCTATGCCAAACACATCTGCACAGGTAGCAGTAGTTGAGCTCTCATAATGACAGGTTTGGTAAACATTCAGAAAATGCTGTAACAGTGAGGGCCACTGACATCCTCCCAAGTACCACTGTGAACCGGAATTGAATCAAGTACCATTTTGTTGTTGAGCTAATTGTAATAAAATACAATTTTTCATGTAATTGATTCATGTTCATGCCTGCTTTCCTCTAGGGAGGGTGATAGAAGCAGCAGCCCTAGGAGAACTCGAAATACCTCACTTTTTATATGATTGCAATTACGATTACAATTGAGACTTGTAATTTGATAAAATTTTCAACTTAATTTGCTTTAACACCTTTGGCTCTGGGTTGTTTTAACATTGAAGATGCGTGAGCCACTTACCATCACTTTGCAACACCATAACTCGCTTGCTGATTACACTAGAGAGCTGTTCAAATCCTGAAATGCTAGAGAGCTGTTCAAAACCACTTTGTTTGAACATGGCTTGTGAAAAAACGCAGGTGTGTCTGGTAGTCATATTTATTTTTCTGAGAAAGACAGTAGCCCCCACTTATTGAGCCCATAGTTAACAAGCCCAAAATGGTCAGGTCTGGAATTACTCCATTTATTTCTGTAATAAAAAAGCTTGCTATATAAACCCAAAACCCTGCTTACTAAGCCCAATTTTTGAACACATTTGCTTAAAACTGGGAGAAAACATCACAACTCACATTTCTTTGCCCTACTTTCAATGGTTTCACACTTCGTTACACTGCTGACCTAGTTATTACTTCAACCGTTTTGTGTTTGTCATATTTTTTATTTGTGCCGTAATTGATAGGCAAGAAAAATTTAACAGCCATGTTCAACAGTTTCTAGTTCTACGCCACCAGCAATGAATGAGGGAACTTACTCTTGGTGTTGCACATGGAAATGAGTATTGTTTTACCATAATAAACAAAGAAAATTGTTTGTTAACTGTTCTGTACAGTGTTAATAGATGTAGCAACTTTTAGCAATTGTACAGTCAGCCATAAGCATTTTTGCACATGAGAGTGGCAAAAATTTGTCCCCGGTTAATAAGCCCACTCACTTAAAGCCCAAAATCATCTAGTCCCAGGTGGGCTTAATAAGCAGGGACTACTACATCCCCCAAAATTTGCTCCAGTGCCTTATGCTCAGATTTTACAGTGTATTGTAGTTTTTTGTTTTCAGCACAGATTTTGTTTTCAGCACAGAATAATTGTAAAGTATTTGCAATTGCAATTAAACTGAAGACATGTAATTGATCTAGCTCTACTGTGAATTATAGCAATATTCAAAGGACTTTCTCTAAATCTTTGACAGATAACAGTAAATTTCAAAGAGATGACAATGCTCAGCCTAAACGCTTTGTGAGAATTTATATTGACCATAAATGTTCTTAAGTTTTCCACACTTTCAGTTGATAAGATCTTTTGAAACTAAACAAGGTTGACAGTATTTGCAGAATTTGTACAAAATGCTTGTTTGTAACTGGAGAAATATCACTTAAAGTGAATGCACAATCGCAAATTTTTTATGTTACTTCATCGTGTTTAGTCAAGCAGTGAGTCCAGATTACAATGAAAAACTTTGAACAAAATCATTTAGCGTGTTACCAAATGATTTTTTTTGTTTTCCAGTGCTTCAGTTGAAAAATCCATCATTGCTGATCAAGCAATACCAGGTACAGCATGTAGGTTCTGTATTACATATGCCATTGCTGATATTTCCACATTTAAAGTTGGTTCATAATTAACAATGTACAGGAGATTTTAATTCTGCACATTGCCATTTCTTTCACTCTGTAGAAAGCACTCTTTAGCTTAGGTATAAACTTGTGTCCTCAGTTGCTATCCTGCCATTGTGTGTGTATTGTAGCCAGGAAGAAAATGTTTTCTCAATGAGCTCCTGAAGTGGGGATAGCTAGCAGGTTTATATATATCAAACTTGTCTTCCCACATTTTTGCAATGCCAACTGTTCACTCAGATTTTTATTAGCCTCATGTAATCAAAGAAATTTCAATCAAGATTTTGGATATGTGTAAAAGTGATTATTATCGAGGTGCAATAGGACAATGGGCTCATAGTTGCACGAAAAATTGTGCAATAATATGGTTAGATGGTAAACAAAGTTACAGCATTTGTTATTGTTTCATCAAACTCTGTTATTATGAAACAACTTAACAAATTTTAGTTTCAAATTTTTGAATGATTTTTACTGACAAATCACATTTTAACTAATTTCGTCTAGGAACACTGCTTTTCTTACACAGGTGAGTTTGGCTGATACTCTGTCTCATGTGGTGGAGTGCTGTAAATAGGTACCATGGCTACCTTGTGATTGAATGCTCATATTCGTTTTGTGATGTGCCACGTTTTTTGAGAAATGGGTTAAATATTTGAAGTTGGCTAAGATCACCAGTCAGTAGTGTTTGCCAGTTAAAAGTTCTAGGTTAACTGCAAGCTTTTGGGAAATCAACTAACTGGGCTCTACTTTCATGACTTTACGTTGATTCAGACTTAAACATATCTGTGTTCAAGTGTATCATCATAATTTTAATAGGAAATTGATTTCATGTAACTCTACACATCCTCATTCCTGTAATCTGTCAGCAATGCTGAAGGGCTGAAGCTAAAGTAGAGAAAGTCGGCTAGCCCTAGACTAAAATGAGTAAATCAGAACACAACTTGCAGCAAGTAAAAAAAGCAAAATATGCCATTATGGAATATTGCGTAAGCAGAAAGGTGGTCATGAAGTCCTGAAGTCAACAGAATGGTAAATGTTGGGAAGGGACTGCTGAAATCAGTCACATTTGCTATTCCAACTATCTTTGAGGGCAGGGGTTGGCAACCTATGAGCTGGTTCCGGCTCACCAAGCAAAATAATCCAGCTTGCATTCCCTTAACAAATTGTAGTAACTGTATGGTCTGCCTTGTGGTATTACATCTTATATCAATCTGTCCTTGCAATATCTGGCATTGCATGCTTACGAGAAACCTTACTCTACAGGTTGGAACAAAGCTATGATTCTTCATGCCTAACTTCATTTTTGCATATGTGAATAAATGTTTTTTACATCGCAGTCCATGCTTGTGAATCCAAGTAACTCCGTTCTAGTGTTGTAAAGCCTTTGCTTACAGAAAAGTTGCTTAAAGTTACTTGGTAGTTTCACCTAATGCTTTAGTACTTACTGTACAGTAACTACAGGAGTTGAGTCAATGAAGAGTAATTAACCATATATTTGTCAAGCTTTTTATAGTAAACTGACTATGTTGACAAAACGTAGAAAAGTTGATGCTGAGTGCCAAGCTTTTAATGAAGAATGGGAGAACAAGTACTTTCTCATTGACCATTTTGGTAGGACCACGTGTTTGATTTGCAACGTTTCTGTTTCTGTAAACAAGGAATTTTCAACACAAAGTGTAATTATGACACAAAGCAGGCTAATTTTTCAAGTTTATGGGTCAAACAAGGAAAGACAAACTTGGAGTTCTTTCTTCCACAGGTACACCATTGAATAAGCAAATAATACTCTTGCCAGCTACAAGGTAGTACAATCAATAGCAAAAGACAAGAGACCGCACACTGATGGCGAATTGGCGAAAAAATACATAATGGCTGCTGTTGAAACCATCTGCCTGGAGAAAAAAGAAATATTTTTAGATGTCAGTCCTTCAGCAAGAACCGTAACCTGACGAATAGAAGAGATGTCTGAGAACATAAAATCTCGCCAAGCAGATTGATTCGAAGATCTACGGTTCTTCATAGATGACAGCACAGACACAACAGATACAGTTCCGCTAGCAGTATTTACTCGTGGATTAAACGAAGATTTTCATGTTGTTGAAAACTTTGTTCAGCTGATTCCTATCAAGGNCACTACTACAAGAGCCGATATTCTGAAGGCATGAATCTGAATNTCTCAAAACTGGTGTCAATAACAACTGATGTTGCCCCATCAATGGTTGCCAAAATAAAGGTGTCGTTTTTTTTCTTCAAAAAAATACAGAAGACCACGGAATTGAAAACAGTATTGTGAAATTACAGTGTCTCATTCACCAGGAAGCACTGTGCGCAAAGATATCAAGCTTAAAGGACATTATTGAACATGGTGTTGGTGACAATGGTGATGGATGTAAACNTACTTTTTTCTTGTAGATTGAANGATCGTCAATTTTGCCAATTACTCTTACAAGCTGAAAATCAGTATGGGGACTTGTTTTATTTCTTCAGTGTCCGCTGGCTTGGTCGACACGATATGCTTCAAAGAGTGTACACGTTGAGTGAAGAAATAGCAACTTTTTTGAAATTAAAAACATCAATGCTGCAGAATTTCGCGACTAAGACTGGGTTTCTAATTTGACTTTTATGGGCGATTTAACATCGCATTTGAATTTTCAGCTTCAGGGAAGGCTTCCGTAGATACAAGAGATGTGGAAGTATGTGCACGCATTCGAAACAAAACTGTGACTCTGGGAAAGTCAGCTAGAAATTGCAAATTAGTATGCTACACTGCAAGAGAACAAACCTACGAGTAGTACTTCATTTGTTTCTGTGATACAACGTTTAAGAACTGAATTTTCATCTCACTTTGGTGACATTTTTTCGAAAACGATAACAAATTGTTCAGTACTCCATTTGATGTACAAGTGGAGGCAGTACAAGAGAATTATTAATTGGAACTGGTTGAGCTGCAGTGCTGTAACGAGACAAAATCAGATTTAACGCCGAGGGTATATCCAGAGCCGGATTAAAGGGTAGGGGGACCCGGGGCAATTTTTACTGGAGGGCCCCTATGACGTAATTAATGACGTCATCGTTTGTAAAAGTTATGTTTTCGCTGATTAGCAAGGTTCCCGTTTGTTTTTTCCGGTAGTCGAGAATGTGCTTACCCAAACTCGCATACAGTTAGCTCCGAGAAGAGAATTTGTGATATGGATACTAGGGTGTATTTCTACTAGGAAAAAATATTTCACAGACTAAAGAGTGACTCAGCGAGAAACAACATTCACCCGAATAATAAGCAGAAACCTGAGATTACAAACAAAAACACCCGAAAAAGCACATGTCAATATGGCCAGCCAGGCTGAGTGTGAAACTTGTTTCCAAGCTAATGTCTTGATTTTCACTTTAATTTGCAGGTGCTCAGGTTAACGCCACTGTTAAAACGTTGCTGCTTGAAAGTTTTACTAGAAAAAGCGATTCAGTCGCGACGTTTATGCCAACACTGCCAGATCCTTGCGTTTGTTCTTCTTAGAAGCTTTAGGTTTATCGTAGCTCCTGAGGCATTACAGGTTTCGGCATCGCGCTAGCTAAACATTGCAATCTCGTTTTCTGCTCTTTCGATCTACGAATCGACTGATTAAAACCTTTTCTGACGGAGCACGCAATAACATGTGGTGTAAATGGCTTGAATAGCTTCATATGTTTATGACGTAACACAAAGATAGTAGCCATCGGAAGAAAAGTGCGTTTCCACCACACGTTACCCTTTATGACGAAACAAAGGTGCAGTTCGGTTGCGGCGGCCTCGAGACAGTACCAAAAGTTTGGGATCATTGATACTAGTGTTGCCACTTCTGATATTTTAACATGACATCAGATGTGATGTTCTCAGATAAATTTCTGATGTCTGATGCTTTGGCGACAAATCTGATGTTGACTGGATTCTTGTTTTTTTCCACATTTCCTCTCATTTCAGG
>JGI24159J19872_10010003_pt1 | contig 12437 bp, 8 predicted proteins | sample Ectturendosymbi4_FD_19872 | JGI IMG/M metagenome (IMG submission 19872)
TTCACTCATTACAAATTATTTGTTTCTTTCTGTTCTCTTAATTTCGGTTGCAAAATAAACAGAATCAACCCGCTTCTTGTTCTTATTTCATCAAAATCACCTGCAATAACAAATGTTATACACAAAGTACTATGGGTGTTGCAGACAATTCCAAACGACAATTGAAACTATAAGGTTCCCCATTTGAAGAGCACTGATCTAAGCCGCATCCAAGTGACTATACGCTCACTTGCTGCAACATACAAGTCAAACAGCGCTACTGCCCTATGCTGGCTGCTGCCACCGGTGATTATGATGTAACAAACGTAACCTACAGTGAGAATAAGTATTATGTCGTCACTTGAACTGTTTATCACGAGTCCTCGATGTACCTGCGCCGACGCCAGTGGCTTCGCCAGATCGTTGTTATGTGCCACATTGCTTGTTGATTCCGTAGCGGTGCAGTGTTAACGTTTGACCAGTTTTATCAATCAAGCTTCTTCTAAACTAAACCAAGCTTAGACTTGTTTCCTCGTAAATGTACGTATGCGAAACTTTGGTTTACGCAATATGGTCCTCATGAAGCATTGGGTTCATTGCAAATCGATGTCGCATCCTCCCCCGCCAAATTAACCTGTGTCCGCTACTGCCTAGGCCCACTCGTCTGGTCGCCCTACAATCTTTTGCAATCTGTTGGACGTTTCCACGAGGCAGTCTGGAGGCTACAGCTGATCAATACCGTTGCGCCAATTCGTGGTTAACTTGCCTTCGTACCCAAACTCAAGTTGCGTTGTTTGCTCGTGGTTTTTGTGTGATTGATGGCTATTTTCAACATTCTTTCATGTAGCCTAGGCTACCTACGACGTTTTACTTCAGTTAATGTATAGTATTATATTTATACCGTAATGCAGTACCAAAGCAAGGAAGTTTTTGGCGGCCATCGATTGTGACTCACTTTGAATTGTGTTATTGGCTAAAGCAGGGGTCTCCAAACTTTTTTGTCAGAGGACCACATATGCCATTACAAAACAGCTCGACAGACGGACATCTTACGTAATATGATTGTTTTGTGATATGTTACAATCTAATTATCTAACAAATCAAACTTTTCGCAGATGTAATACTTTTTTATTATTGACAAAATGGCTCTGCGAGCCGGATGAAATGGCTTCGCGGGCCGGATTTGGTCCGCGGGCCGTAGGTTGGAGACCCCTGGGCTAAAGCACTGTTGTGTAACAGTGTAGTTATGTCATGTTCATCCAATGTTGAAGTGTGAGGCGAGCGGTAGTTCAATATGCAGTGCAATTATTTTTTGAAGTCATAGATTTCAGATATATTTGTTACAGTATATTGTTAGCATTGCGGTGCCTAGCTGTCAGTAACTGAACTGATGAAAAATCAGTTTTATGATACTCTTAACTGCAGTCCACTTGAAATTGTTTGTTTCAAGCAGATGAAGAGTTGTCTTTTGACAGAAAAACGTTATGCGATATGCGGTATAATGGTAGCCTGTTTTGCCTCATGAAGTGAAAGCATGCTGGGGCTATTTTACCTTTAGTCGAATACAATTACCTGTACTTAGTGTTTATGTGGAAGGTACAATATGCCGAGACAAAGATTTAGCGTGTAGTGGAAGATCTCATGATTTGTGTTTAGGATTTAGCCTACAGGTCGTAGGCCTAGTGTCTGGTCCATTGATAGTGAGTGTAAGACCAAAATTGATACATAGCTTTTTAAATCTATTTTAAACACCTCAAAATAGCAAGTTTTTTAGGAGATTTTAGCTAAAATTTTCTGGCATGGTTTTTAGCAGGATCTAGCAGTTTTTCGTGACACGATTCAGCAGGTTTAGGTGACAACCATCTGGCAACACTGCGGTAGTAGGCGTTTTGCCGCATGTGACCAGCAGGGCTCCCACTGAAGTTTTTTTTTCACCCAGATCTGTTTTCAGTCGACCTGTGTGTCTAGGTTTAATTATGAAAAATCGCGTGAAATCTATGTTTTTTGAAGTGATAAATTCATCAGCAACTTCAATGTGTTCAATAATGTAAATATAACTTTACGTTACAGTGTTTACATGCGCACATCAGTTGAGAAAGTACGCATATCTGATGAAGCAGAACGTGTTCAATCGGTTTCATATTCTCATGTAAGATCATTGTCAGGGATATATATAGTGGTCTTTAACTCCAAATGACAATAGTGAAAGCACACGGCAATATTAAATTTATCTTTTATCAATACGTGGCAAACATTTCAACTCGTCAGTAAAACAATGAGACTTTTTCGCATGTTTTCCACTCTCGATTTTTACATGCATTTGGCAGTCGTTAAAAGATCTACTCGCATGTTATTTTTGGAAATTAACCGAAACTGATTTTTTGGGGGGTTCTCAACATGGAGAACCGTGCCCTACACAGATAGATAATGCAGGTGAGTTGTGAAAAGGCATATGGCAACTACAAATGTGCGCTTTCTGATACTTGAAAAAAATAAAGTAATTTATTTTTTGTTTTAAACTTTTAAGACTAAAAGCTTTGTTGAGTCATTAATTTTTGCTTGATGAAGTTACTTTTATTCAAATAGGAGCTCTCCTTGAGTGTTGTCAGTTCCGACGTCCAAATTAAAAATCACCATGGCAACGTTAACTCTCCGGCATTATCAAACCGAATAGCTCCCTCTTTCCACTTGAATGAAGATTGATGGCCTTTCTGTTAGCCACAATGTCCCTCTGTTCCATATTTCTAGTTAACGCGCTTGGCAACAACTGTAATGGAATCCAATGGCCTATTTTACAAGAGGTTATGTTGCCGCGACCAAGTACAAAACACTCACACAAACACGCCTCTTCTGCATGGGGTTACATCGCGATAGCGCGCCTACTTAGTGCCTACACCAAAAAACAGAATAACGGCGGGTTTGTACCATTGTCGCACAACAGCCGAGCGTTGCGTCGCATTTTATAGCGTTGACAAAGGTGCCAGTCAATCACTGGCTGCGTTCGGCGTCATAAGCAGATGCGGGCGCATCACCTTACGCCGATCAAGATCAATACTGTTTTGATTTGCTCTGTTTGTTGTTGGAAACCGTTTTCGGATGCTAAGCAGAAAAGTAAAAAACACGAACCAGCCCAACATAATCTAATCGGGGCCACTAAACGACGAATGACAGCCCACAGACTATCTGTTGGCCACAAACGTTTCAAAACAAGCCCTTCATAGCTCGGCATGCTCTTTAAACGTAGCAAACTAAGCTTGAACAATACACGGCATGCGAATATGATGAGGATCAACAGTTTATACCATAGACATTAGAACACCCGCATTGCATTTACGTTAGGTCAGAACGATCATAACCAGAATGACACTTTAACAACGCAGCGCTCAGTCAGCAAATCGCTATCGGAGCGCGTGGGCGTCGGAAAGATTTTTTCCAGGCATTGGCCGAAACAATTGTTTTCAAGGGGTGCCAACAGTGGTGAAATACCATTTTAACAACTAGAAACTAAGAGAAAAGAAAACAATTTGCAATGCACTGATGATGATAACAGGAGTTATCGAAACGTTTGCAATATGTCGTTGATATCGTTTTCATTGGCCGTGATTTTCATTATAAGCGAAGAGCGTTTTTCTACTAAAAAGTTAGTAAAGCAGAATTTCAATTTTGTCCCCCTCATTCTGACACCCATGCTTATATCTGCAAAATGTATTTAAAAGGTTTACCCTAAACGTAGTGCATGCTGGGCGTGAGTGCTTCACATTTTTTTAGCTATCGGTAACGAGATCAGTAAAAAAACAATGTCTGAAACGTATTCGCGACCTGGTTTAAAAGTAAAATCAACACGACAAGTGACAACTCGGTACATTTTCCAGACCTAACATTTCCGTGTGACCTACCCAGGTGAAACACAGGCACTGTAATATTAACATTGTAAGTAAAATTATATCAATCTCTAATAAAACATCATGAAAATGTATGTCAAAAGATCAAGTCTGGAAACTTATTTTCTTTTTCCATACTAACAGACCAAAAATATTTTTCCAGACTGTGAAATGATCAAATTTTCCATACTTTTCAAGACTGCGTAGGAACCCTGCATATGTATTGCTGGAGCGACAATTTTAAAACAAAAAATGAATAAAAGGTATTTGCTATGACAATGCTCCCACTTTAGGTAGCTCTGCTGGCTATCGTGAAAAACAATCTCATAAACGCATGATAGATTCACACTTGGCCTAAAAGCATATTTTCCTAAAACACATTTAGCGCCACTAATAACGGTAGAATTTCAATCAAGTTTGGTACTGCTTCACATAAGCCCGTAGCCGCAGGGTGGCATTCGGGGCAGTGCTCCCCAAATATTCCCCCCTCAAATTTGGGTGTTCTCAACAAAAATTTGTTTTAAAATTTTGATAAAAACAAAAATCTTGACCCCCTAAAAATGTGTTGTGCCCCCCAAACCTTAAAACTTGGCTACGGCCTACTTCCACATGTTTGGACAATGAACTCCTGGCGTGAAGAAAAAACATCAATCCCACTAGCCCAGATTTAAAAAAAGTTGTGATACTGTTCAACAGAAGCAAGACACCGACAGCCCAATATCTAATAATTTGCATTACATAAATAATCCAAGTCTTTTTGCTTGTGATGTGTCTGTCTATAAACATTTTCTCACTTTTTCAGTCAACACCACCACCACAAGTTTACAAACCTAAAAATTTAAACTGTTTATCGATGTGGGCTACTGTTTAACTGTTGCGAGCGCAGCAGCAAAAAAGCTGAGTGCTGGCTTGGACTTTGCAGACCATATAGTTTTTCATTTCGTTATCTTAGGTGAACTTTACTGTATATCACAGCGTGAATGTCTACTACAACAGAAAGGCTTGTGCTATTTCGCGATTGTATTGAAATCCCAGCGCTGATAACACAGTTGCCGTTTCAAAGTAAACTACGAAAGTGCCGAATTTTCCCAGCAGTTGCAGTACCAGATACTATAGCTTATCAGTTTCGGAAGATTAGGTACGTTCAACATTTTCTATACCTCCCTACTGAAGCATCCATTGTGTGATACAAAATTTAAGTCTTAAGTGAATCGCAGCAAACAAACCACGTTTCGAAGAAGACAGTTGTGTAATTCCTTCAATTGTTGAACGAAATTTGCATATAAGACTCGTCGTAGCGTATCCTGCATATTCAACTGCAACGTTCCACGAGCAGCAACGCCAGCGACAATCTTTATATGGTATATCGTTTATCAGGGGCGGCTCGTCTAGACGGGCTGCCGCCCTCCCTGAATAATGTAAGGCAAAAGATTCCGCCAAACGTCCAAACTCACCTTATGTTTGGATTTAGTTACGAAAATTTCACAACACGATCATTTTCGGCGCTTCCGATCCCATTTTGGTTCGACGTTTCCTGGGAATCCAACAAAACCAACGTTTCGCTCTTTTCCAACGACGCCGCTTATGCGATGACGTTTTCAGCATACTTGCGGATGAATTTGGCGATTTCGGGGCTGTCTTCGGCACAGCCCTAAAAGAAAGAAACCAAACAATTGGCTGCAAAAAACATGGTGGTATATCCGCCTATCACAAAGCGTTTTTGATATTTTGACGATGAATTTTTAAAGAAAAAAAGGAGGAAATATGATGTTGACTGTTTTTTACCACCTGATTTTCTTGGATATTGAATTTTTGTAAATAAGTTTAACAATGCTTTTACTAGTACTTTGGCGATATTGGCTTCAAATCTGGTCGCCAATCTCGGGCTGCGAAAATACAGTTCTTCGTTTATCTGCACCAGTGCAGCTTGCAACAGCAGGCTAAGCTGATGAGCTTTCTAGGTTTGGCGTTTGAAGATGTACGGCAGTAGTTGGTGAATATCATTCTTGGACAACAAAATATGTGACTGATTTAAAACATTGAAATGTGAAACTTTTGAAGCATGAGAAATCTGGCAAGCCTACAAGCATTCAAGTAGACCTTCAATTTTTTGGTAAGGTGAACATTGCAGCTGTAATTGGTTCAGGATACAAACTTTTACTGGAAAAGCATAACAATCCAGTTTAAAAAAAACAGAAATTTTGTGTAAAATCATGAACTGTTTGAAATATTTGAACTTCATTTGAAAGAACATGATTAAAGTACCAGCTCAAAGAAAGTGGCTCTGGCCTAGGTCTGCTGCCATGACACGGTCTGAATGAAATGCTAAGCTTTGTGTTGTCAACAATATCGCCTTAATAGTCGAGCGGAATGTTCTAAGTTTAGTATGCGAGTGGAGCTGGGTTCGACTCTCGCTTTTGCAGCTTTGATGGCAGTGGTTTGGTTATGCGTCATACTTTTGATGGGACCGGTATAATTTTTTGTGTTCGTTTACGCTTTAGGGTTTGGGTTCATTAAACTGAAGTGAATGTTTTCTATGTATCACTAAGGACAACTGAAAATTACAAGTTTGATAAGATTAGGACTGCTGGAGTGACTGGAAACGCCACTGATTATTATAAAAACAGCCAGGGCGACAATCCCATATGTTCAACCAGAGGTGAAATTTCGCAGCCCTCCCGGCCAATTTCAGCACGAGCCGCCACTGTCGCTTATGAAATCTGTCAGGTCAGTAAAATACTTGGCTGCCGGGATCACAAAGCAACAAAGTCTGTACGTCACGTGCTTATCGTGCATCCAATCAAATGGCGACTCTGTGCGGAACTTCCAGTGATTGCTGAGAGCCGTGATGTGTTTCGAAACTTGGGGCTGCTGCGTACGCGACCATCCCAAGAGGAAATGCAGTTTAGCAAAACCGGATGACCTAGACTGACGAGGACACGTCCCATCTCTCACGCATTAAGCACGTCTTTCCAGCTTCAAAAAATGCCCGCCAGCACTTCATGACCACTGCTAGCTATTATCTCAAACATGGACAGGCTCGAGACTAAACTTCCGCATGTTAAGATTTTATTCAGCAGAGTCGAACGGCTACGTAACGAGTATCGGGATGGTACACCAATCGTAAGAACTTTAAAAATATGTTTGACTTATTTGATGTATATATGCATGCTAAATTAACACATCGTACTTAATGCATAGCGGGCTCATGACAGCGTAAATTAAGTCTTTCAAAGCAATTTTACTTCGTCGTTAAGTGGTTTAACGCAAAACAATGGTCTCAGAGCATCTTATTTTGTTTTATGAGATTTTAATGAGCCAACAGCTTCACACAAGCAAGAAACGGCGACACATACTGCACAAACGCCGATTAAGCTGCTACCACGTCACCACGACACGCCAGTAAAATTTATAAAAAACAAGTTTTGAAAAATCCGAATTAGGTATTCCGCCACCGACGTCCAGCGGAATTTTGTTCCAGAAGACTCCGTAAGTGTGTAACACTGGACTGGAATGGCGCGGAGTCGATGCAAACTGTGCAGTGTAGTTTGCAGCAACGTGCGACGGGTAACACTTCCGTTAGTAGCTCACACAAACACGGCAGAGGGCGCGAACAATGATTGGACACGACGAAATAGATCTTCGTGGAACCACTGAGCGTCATTTCGGGCTCGTAGCCAAGGCGAGTGACACCACTCCGACAAAAACTGAGCGACAGAGAAAGCTATACATCACGTACGAGATCGTATGCCATTGTCGGATGCATTGAACACATGATGAGCCTGGCTACGGACCAACCGATACGCTACTGAAACATAGTACAAAATGTGAACGGCAAATGAAATAACCTGATTGCGTTTCGGGCAGAATCGCAATAAGCAAGACAAACACAACATAATCTCTGTAACTGGGCAGTCAAAAACAGCGCAAGGAACAACTTTCGGCAGAGACGCTTTTGACGCGCGCAGTCCATCGAAAAAACCAAGCGTAGAAAATGCACAAAACGCTTTCGTGGCCGGCTTTAAATCCCAGCAAATACAGACACGTAAAATCATCTTGAATAAATGAGGTTCACAATAACGCTGGAAAAAATTTGCGTTTGGGGGAAGAAGCAGCAGGTGAATAAAACATATAAAAATCACATGCAGTACAGGGGTAGACGCTTAACTTTTACAGTATCGCTTTGTATCAGGCAGTCTTGGCTACTACATAAAAACATCCTCAACTGGTATCGTCACGTTCAACCAGTTTTCACAAAGTCGTTCCCGCTGCAGTGTTGCGTCAAACGAGCACGAGACGTTGCGACATAACCTACCCAGCACTCTACCACCACTCACGTACAACATCGAGGTGAGTACGACAGGGGGTGCCATCACTGAGTCTTCTCGGTTACTGCGACAAAAAGCACAACAGGAGTTAGTTGAACGTAGCGAACAGCAAACAAACTAGCAAGCGCTCAACACAGCAACAAGAAAGCTTTTCGTGACATGACCCAACGTATAGACGCGAAGTGGAAATGCGAGAAATCCGCTTGCCATGCTGTGCTTTCATAACTCTGCGGTGATACTGACTGCACGTACCCACATTTCAGTGACAATTTACCATGAGGGCAAAAGCAGTTATCTGACCTAACGTAATTACTTCTGCCGGGTGAGCAAAAGCAAGCTCGATATCTTATCACAGACAATCGCCACGCAAAAATTATGAGATCACCAAGGGGTGATTGAGTACGACCTGGAAAAGCTGGCGGTGAAGGATCGGTATGCCTTAACATTAGAAGACCTCAAGGACAACGCTGCTACAGCAGTCGAGATATCACGCGAAGATACAGCCGGGCATTGCATTGTCGAAGCACATCGCACAACCGCAGCCGAACACACAACCACTCCCAGGGTCATGGCAACCTTGCAGCCAAAAGTTCACGTCAAGCGAAAATGGCGGTTTACACGATAAAATATTTACAAGCTTGACGTCAAAGGACACAGACTTGAACTGTCGGTTTGAAATTACGCAATTCTTCAGGCGAGTCTATTCTGGGCATGTATTGGTGCAGCACAAAATCGTAGCGTCAGCGGATATTAGGCAGAACCACAATACAGTTTGAAACTTTAATGCTGTTATGCAACAATGCTTTTATCAAGCAAACCAAGGTGCTCGTCGATCCAATTCAGCAACATCATAGGCATTTGCCTCGAAGCTTATAAAGTATAGCTGCACATAATGCCAGATGACGAAATTTTCCGCGATTTGAGAAATGTTCTCCAATGGTTGTATTTAAACAATATGCATAAAAATTTTTTCTGAGCATGCTTTGAATTCTTTTAATTTTAAACTTATGTTTCAGCCGTTTAGTGGAGTCTTGCAAGGAATAACACGTGATTATTTTCAATGAAAAACAACATTCTGCATCCTTAGCAGAAATCCGGTACCATCTCGAACAGATCTGTTTACTTTTTGCTATCTTAAGTAACACCCACTGGCAGCACATATGTTCTTCCAAGTAATGCCCGTCAATTTTCTCCCAAACAATTCTCAGATATCACTTGTGCATTCTCATTGGGAGGCCACATTCCTGCACACCTTGTTATATCCAACAACTGTGAGCAACGAGACACATGCAACCTCGGCTGTGCTGCTCTATCAATTTGATCCTATAACTAAGCATTCGCGACTACATACAGGCGTTTTTGGATACCAACATACATTACTATCTTTTTGAAGTGAGCCTTTACATTTGATTGTGAAACATTTAAGTCACGGGTGTCGAAAGTGGGGCCAGCGAGCATATTTCAAATGACCGAACAAAGCCTGGATTGAGCTTCTGTATCGGAGCGACGGTAGTTTCTTGCTGAAAAAGACGTTCCCCGTTGTGTTCTGATGTGCTGAGAGCCAATATGGAGCACGAAAACCATCGCAAAGGAGTGTTTGTGCTTCAAACCCTACTGTACTAAGTGAAATTCCTGAACTTTACTCGCCTGCACCTTACGGTTAGAAATGTCGGAAGGGACCGCTGGCTCGCGGGCGCTCAAAATCGGCAACAAAAGAATAAAGCGCTAGTTTCAGTCACAGTAGATCGAAGGCGTTCTCTTTAAAGAACACATGTCGTTTTGGAAGCCCGGGATATAAATTTTGGAGACGAGCATTCCGTTGCTTTTGGCTGAATGTTGAGCAAACACCTCATTTTTTCTGGCTCATTTCACGTGACAATATAAAATGTTCACAGAAAAGCTTTCAGCAGCATTAATAGCGGCACTTATTTTTAGGCAGTTAGGTGATGCGCGACGTTGCTAAGTGCACCACTTGCAGCTGGTTTTCTCCCAATTGGATCTCTTCGATGCAGATAATGCGACCACATTTTATCGGATTCGATAGCCTAACAGTTTTCGCATACCGCAAAATATGCGTATTTTTTATGGGATCCAGTGACTTATTACTCGAGAGAACGGCTCTTATAGCATTGCGAGTCTTAACACATTCCTCCTGGCTTCAAGGAACATATTGCTAAGCTTGACTGTCTTTACATTCAATGCAAATAAAAACAAAACACGCAGCGTAAAAGCGACCGAACTGTAGTCAACATGACACGTGGGTTTGTCGTCAGCCTTGTCTTCCGAATTCATACGAATCGATGAGGAACAGTCCTCACCAGTTCGTGGGCTGCAGACTGTGGCAAGCCAGAACAGTACGCGATTAATTGGACCCGTATTATTTTTTGAAGTATACCGTTATGCTTTCGCCTGTTAAACAGAGTGCTAATAAAAGGGCAGATCAACAGTTGCGGTTAAAATTTGAAGTCTATTTTCCGTTCTTCATTCAAAAAATGACATTTTTCTGCATGATAATTTTGATCACAAGAAAGTTTTCCCTTCAAGAATAATGATCCATTAAATTTATCTTAAGTTGGCTGATAGCATCCGAGGCATAACAACGTGATGGCCATACAGGCAACACAGACTGCAAATTAATGAGTATTGCCTGGGCTATGGGTATCATGATGCGCTACTCAAAAAAACAAGGGCTATGTAACTCAGTGCTGGTTCTTTCGATTGGTGAATTTTCTCATCTTTCATAAAAGCTATCAATAACCGAGGTGCGTACTAGAGGTCCAACTAATGTTGTCAAACTGACAAGCAGAATTACGTAGATGCATTAAATACAATCGCAATAGCCATTCTTATTCTGTCATGTAATCCACGCGAAGTTCATGGCAATCTGTGAAACCCTCTAACGACATTGGAGTTATCGAAAATGGCTGTTTTACAATACGAGACATAGCAAAACGGAAGCCGTATCTCTTTCAGAAAACAAAATATTAATACGACCTGTTGGCCTGTTACCGAGCATTCAAGGCGCAGACGCATACATACCAATCATGCAACATTCAGAAAAACGTTGGCGAAGAACACTGCAGCCAAACTTGGATCTCGACCATGGCATTTCGAATGCAAATGCACTCAGTCACGGCGTGCCAATCAATAGAATATAACAAAAAGCCAAGAATTCAGACTTATTTAATTATTCACGGTGGGCGCAAGTGTTGCGTTAGTGAGGATAATTGCAGTGAAGCCGAATCTATTTCTCAAGAAATTTGTTTCGCAGACAAGCAAAACATTTTTGAAAGTGACTTACGCAACATTTTTTTAAATTGCAACGAACGACGGCCATGAAATGCGCGTAAGACATTACAAACGTTGACAGAAGTTTTAGAAAGGAAACTTTAATTTGCATACCAATACCACGTCCAATTTGTGTATATCACTGAAAAAGCCTGTGTATATATGTGTATGCTAGAGGACATGTATCGTCGAAAAATTCCAGTGTATATATGTGTAGACTGGCCGGACTGTCAGACAACTGCTAAACCACGGCAAGCAAGAACATCCTGTTTCCCTTGACAAGCACAGGGGCCGTAAGTGTAGTCAGGGGGGGCTCCAAAAGAGCAATTTACCCTCCAACAAAATCTACCAAATCTTGTCGTTTGGTGCTTCGAGACGTGGTGTCCCAAAGCAAATACTGCTGCTCGCTTAAATTCAAAATATTTGGCCCCTCCCAAAATTTTGGGTTGGCTACGCTATTGACAAGAATTGATTTGCAGACAGAAAATGTGGTGTGGTGAAAGCATACCGATTAAAACTTTATGCAAAACGCAAATGGTTGTCGGTAAACGAAAGCTTGTAAACGCACGCCTTGTACTGCAATAATGTTTTTCTTATGCAATCGGAAAGACAAAAAGTCGTGTTTCTATAGGTATACATATTAAGAAGTGTGTTGCAAAAGGGAAATCAACGCTATAGACCAGGGCTTCCAAACCTTTCTCTGACCATGTATCCCTTCAACATTATGAGAGATGAGCATGTACCCCTAAATTTTCTTATGACAAAAGGTTGAGGAAAATGACAAATACACTGAATTTTTAATAAAACTTAGATTTTTAAAACTGAAGGTAGACTCCTCTTTAGGTCTCAAGTTAATTTGTTGCGGTTAATGTCAAAGTTATCAGTTTTTGAAAATAGTATTCACTGATGTACAAAATTTTTAAATAAATAATATATATATAGATATATATATATTCCCTTC